>VSKX01098014.1_pt1 | contig 13171 bp, 11 predicted proteins | sample 4799481 | NCBI WGS metagenome assembly VSKX01 (sample SAMN12179537, study PRJNA552185) | sponge metagenome | biome: deep-sea hydrothermal plumes; feature: spots directly above weak diffusing fluid; material: sea water; isolation source: sponge from the Swan site of a hydrothermal vent ...
ATCCGTAAACATATGGTACCATAAAATCCCGTTTCTATAATATCACTCTTTTAGTATCTATGGGTATACCGTCAACTCCAGCCCCTAAATATATTGGAGGCATGTCCTCAATTGACTGGAGCCCTGCCTTAATCAAGAGGGGAGTTGATAGCAAGGAGCATGTCACATGACATCAAAGAGAGTGTGTGTGTGCAAATTGCTCTCATTTCCTCAGTACCGCCTCTGAGCGCTGAGGAGCTACAAAGGTTGACCGTGTTCCACAACGTGTCCAGTGGGGAGGAGCTGTTCCAGCAATGGCTGAGAGAACACCCTGCAGTAGTGAAGAAATACGAAGAACTAAGTTCACATAAGGACAAGTGTAAAGAGGAGCCAAAATGCGTAGATGCTTTATCGGAACATTTATCACCGACATAATAAATTATATATATTTAAAATCAACGTTATTATTATTGACAAACTTACACCATTAACTACTGTATAAACAAAATAAAAACATCAGTTCATTCTAATTATAGGAAAATGTTTATGTACAGAAAAGTCAAAGCTTGGGGGAACTAACGATTCCCTTTTGTGTCCCTTGGATGCTAGATTCATGATGACAAGATTCGTTTTGACAACTTTCAGGAGCGAGTTCAATTCATCGTTTCGATACATTATTCCCTCGATAGACAATTTAGCAGCTGCCAAATGTTTGGCCGAGGCGTCGTACAAGTTCACAGTCTTGTCTTTGTAGTTGTCGACACTGGCCAGTCGTAAATAATCGAAATAAGTGAGCATTTGCGGAGTAGCTATCACACCAAACGTGAGAAATCGATGATGAAAAATATTCTGAGGTCCGCCAAATTCGTACGACGGTTGTGGAATTTTGTTGTCCAGTAACAGACCCTCCAGAGCACGCATTACACCAAGACAAATCAATCTTTTTGAGTGCATAATGGCCGCTTCTTTTTCTCTCTCCTTAACGGACGTATTTTTTGTTGTTTTTTTCCCCGGTTTTCGTTTTCCCTTTGCCATGGGGGGTGGTTCGGACGCAATCAATCGATCTGCAGACTTCTTGGTCGTAAAATACCATCCGTAAACGTACTCCAGATACCAGTACACGTAGTGCAGCTCAAACGGACTGTACAGACGATATTCGAAACCAATGTCGATGAACTCAATCATGAGATGCGTAATATAGTGCAAATTCCAGGCCATAAAACACGCCAAGTGTTGCCGCTGAGGGTCAAGCTTCAAACAGAGGGAGTGTAAAATCGAATCGACTCTCTCGGCTTCTTGCTGCAGTTCCCCCATCATGTCCAGACAATGGATGATACTTTGCTTCTGTCTTGCACGATGCTGACAAAACGTTCGCAAGAAATCCGTCATTATAACTACTACGCGACCGAAAAAACGATCGATGGCCTCCTTTGACAGAGCCGATGAGAAAACCGGAGATCGGGGGATTAGCGAGGGAGCCGCCACCATATGTCTGGCATCGTCTTTTAGCAAGTCTTGAATCGAAGGACTTCCGAACAGTAGAGGACGATTGCCCTGCAGGCAAATGAGAATGATGAGCGATCGCACAAGCACATTAGGATTGTTGGGCATACAGCAAAAGTCTTTAATGGCAATGTACAGATCTCGAAACGTATCAATGCTCCCAAAACCAAGGATAGTCTGTATGTGAGCGATGATGGTGTGTAGGAATTTTAGCGAGTCCAATCGAGGCAAAATTCCATACGGTTTGTAGCTGGGCGGTAACAGATGCTGATTTATGATGGGATGAAAACCGAGGCCTATCAAATTATCAGGGTCTAGCTTTGTTCCTTGGTCCATAGTTTGTTTTATGAGCTCGAGGAGTTTAGCACACTGGGATAGCTTCGACAATCCGTCCTCGACACCTTTTGCGGTATTTTTACCAATAGAAACCACGAATGCAACAAGACTTCGTGTGAATTTCAATCGAATACTCAGCGCTTGCCACGCCTTTAAGTTCTCCCTACCAACTTTATCCTCTGTCTGAGATCTATCAGTATTTGAGCTCAGAGAGGACGCCAATTGCTTGCAAATTGAATTTAGTTTCTCTTCCGATTCTTTCAAAGATGTTAAAACCGACATTTCCGATATATGGCTAAGCATGTTGAAACCAAAACAAACGCCTTGCTGATCGTCTTCGGAATATACCCTTCCCATACATATACAGGCTCTCATATACTCGACAGTTTTGATGATACCTAGTGCAAATGCACGCAAGTGAATGTTTTCGATTCGTTCAACATCCAGCAAGTACATGTTCGTGAACACGGTTTGAGCAAGCGTGTGACCTTTCAACCACGTGGCAACACAAGCGAAAATCTCGTCGATAATCCCAACGAGCTCTTGGGGTGTGTGATTGTCATGTTTGAGCAAACCTTGGGCAACAGCTTCTTCAAGGGATCGCGGATAGTGGATATAATCTGCCCATTGGACAGTGGGGTCCATCTGAGAGTCCATGAGCTCAATAGCAGACATTGCATCAAATAGGTTGAACAGTTGCCCGTGAACTAGTTCACCGTGATCCAATTCCTTTGCAGCCGTCGTGAACTCGATAGTAACATCTATCCATTCGATTTTTTTCGGCTTAGTCATTAGAGATGCTGTCTGATTATTTGTTGGTCCTGCAAAATGGGGCCAATTTAACATAATTATTGTACCTACGCCTGAACAGTGTAGTAATGGGAACTGTTGCCAGGTGGCAGAAGGGCGTCTTAATGTACACACGTGATAGATTATGGCGACTGTTGTGTTCTAATGGCCATAACTGTAGTTCTGCATTTTGTGAATTTTCTGAAAGTCTATCAAATGGTATGTTCAGCTCAATTTAAAAAAAAAACAGTCAAATTTTGACAATTTCACCCACCTATATATAGTCCATGGTTTTTTCTTAAATATTTTGACTCAAAAGCAATTTGCCATTTTAGCACACCATCTGAAAGGTCTATATGTTAGAGCTACGTTTTGTTTTGAAATTCGACTCTCCTGGCTTAAGTTATACCCCTTTAAAAAGTAAGTAGACATTGCCTCATGCTCAGCTCACCTTCAGCTTCCTGGTCTTGAGAGATGAGGAGGGATTCCAATCCAATGGCTATAAGAGCATTGTCAAGGGCTTGCTGGATTCTGTAGCGCTCAGTAGACTCATCTGTAGCACCAACCTTGGTACACGGCTCATGATTCTCCTCCATAATGGAACAAATGTCAGTGAACAATACGTACGTACGTAACCTTATAGTGGTTGTTGGTAAGCAAGCACCCACGTGTACTGCTCTTTATTTAGAATCACGATAGAGAGAAAAGAGATTTGAGAATGAATCCTGGAAGTCCACAAAACCAAGATGCACTTTCACAACTGGAAATAGAGATGATGACTGATCTGTACAACAGGTGTGTGTGTGTGTGTGAAGTGAAAATGTGTACAGTACACAATAGTTATAGTTTTGTCTGGGAAAACCCCCAGTTTACATCTGCATGAGAGAATCCCCTAGCTAGGAGAATTAGGGTTTCTTAATCGTCCTTGGGGGATTTTCCTCTTTACCTATAGGGGAATTCCCTTTCTGAAAAACCCACCTGTAAACAATTGTATGTCCCTTACCGTATTAAAGCGACACTTATTATTTTTCCGTACGAGAATATTTGATTTTATAGGTGGTATAATTATGGGCATTATAAACGAGGGCGTCCCAACCGAGGGTGTCGCCTTAAGTATGGTATATATACCGTAGTACCATTAGTACCATTTAATTTCAGGGGGATTCAAATTTTGACGACTTTCACGTTTAATCGCGAAATTTTATCTCGTGTGAAAATGTTCTACGCATTATGTTGACTGTTAGCGCTTCTAAAGAACTCGAAATTTGAGCCTGCAAAATTAATTGTTACTGTGTTATGTCACCCTATTCCAAATTACTATTCAGCCAAAGCCACATTTGACTGCTGTCTATAGAATGACTCTTGTTCTAATACCAGATTGTCTAAATCGTGTCACAAGAAGTGCATTCCCCCCAAGTACCACGAGGCTGAGCTCAACAAGGGAGAGGCAGTGTGTCTAGACAGATGTGTTGCAAAGTTCCTCGACGTTCACGACAGAATCGGCAAGAAGCTCACCTCTATGTACGTGCAAGATGAAGCAGCAATGAAACAAATGCAGGGAAAGAAATAAAAACCTGTACATGTAGTTAACATACTAGATACTTGTGTGTGCGTGTGTAAATGTAACTTGTCAATCATCTCACATTATGTAGTAATTTACAATTTTCATTGGGATCTAATTATAGCGTTATAAGCATAATAAATATATAATTATACAGTCATACAAAATGTTGGTTTCTACCTGTTCTTATCAGGATCCCAACGTTTCACCGACACTTCAACAATTTTGAGGAGTTTTTCTAGACAGTCTGGAAATGTATTGAGTCCTTTCAAACTATCATCCACAATCACATGACAGAGAATAAGGTCTTTGACCACTGAAGAACACACACGATCAAATGCCACTACGTCGCGCCAAGTCAGCTCATCTTTAGAAGACTGAGAGCTGGTTTCTGGAGAAGGTCCTGTTTCTGTCATAAGTCTCACAATAATGGCATAGTTAGAGTGGTATTCGACAGGGCCTTGTTTGTACAACACAAAATCAACGCCATATTTTATTCCAGATTTGGGGATCCAGCCTTTTTTCCGATAGTAGCGATAAGCAGCATATTTTCCAAAAAACTTCCTCTGTGTGTAAAATGTTGCCCAAAGTTCATTTGCACTCAGTGTTTTGCCTGTACTATCATCAATGATGTCAAGCAGCTTCAAATCGTGCGACAAATATAGTGCTTCTTCGCTGCTCAGTTGTAAATACTCGTCCATTCTGTACGGATCAGTTTCTTCAAGTTGTTGCCACTTTTTCTGGAATTGTTTTCGATGTTCAGAAAATGTTAGAGGGTGCGGTTCAGAAGTATTCTTTCGACTTGTACATTCCTCATCTGATACACCAGAGGCGATTGGTTCGTCTTGCACTTGTAAATGTGAGACCACGGCAGTCGATTGATCAGCTTCTTTCTTCCACTCTTCATGTAGAGCCATCCTTTTTTCTTGGCCATTTAGAAATTTAGACATCTTTCCCACCATCTGCTGTTCACTTCTCGTGAGACCTGGCGAACTCGTATCCAGTACAGACTGAGAAGAAGAAATCTCCATTTTCTTTCGCTTTCTCTTCGAAGGCTGTACAAAGGAAGGCATCACACCGTGACACGGCACACTCCTTGAGAACACTCCCTTGCCGTAGCTACCCAGTTTTAGCAGTGCTACTACATCAGGCTTGGAGGTAACAATCGCTCCCTCTCCACGCAAAACACCAGCACACTTGGAGGCAGTGAGGTCAGTCGCTTCAGTAGACGATAGAATGTTCTGTTCTTTAAATTGCTGAGCTCCTGTCTTCTTTTTGAACTTTACAGAGCTTGTAGGAGCCGGAGCTGGAGCTGCTGGAGATGAGGATCCAGACATAATTATCTCCACGTGGGTATAGTCGGTAAGAATCGTTCACTCACAAATAGTTTTTATGAATAAACGATCTTTGCCCATAGTGTACATGAACGGAATGGCTGGTCTAAGTGGTCTTCCAGCAGAGGGTGTGTTGGGTAACACTCTTCTTAGCTTCTTCTCTCTGGAGCAAGAAGAACAGTTTGGGAGTGTCAGAATGCTTGTAAGGATTGCATGTTGTGTGTTCACAGCTCCTGCAAAAAAGACAAACTGTCCAATAAAAAATTTATTTTACCCAACGCTAATTGCAGGGTGACCTTTTAATTGCCAACTCCCGACCACTTGAGCTGTGTAACCATAGCGACCAGTTCTCCAAAGTTCTAGTGTCCTATGCCAACTCGTTGTACTTTGACCTCCAGTACAGAAGAGCTCTGGTAGTCACTTTAATAATCGGATTATGCATTAAATATACCAGTTTTGTTTGTTTTTTGCAGCATTTTTACAAGGAAGCAGTATCAGCTGCTCAGATGGGACAAGAGCAGATAACTAAGGCCAGTGTATAAAACAGCTTTCTCTGAGTTTTCAGAATATCTAGACCATCAGAAGTCAATTTAATAAAGTTGGTTATGAGGGGAGGGGGGGAAAGTCCAGCTCTACCCTGTTTTCTGAATTACGGTATACTTTTATCATGGGTGCATGGTGAACTACAGCGCTGTTGTAAGGCTGGTTTATAGCTATTATGACACTGGAGCTTACGTAGCGTCCTAGCGTCATGTAACGCTCGATTAGAACAATGGTGTTCGATTTATTCCAGCATAGCATCATATTATAAACCCGCCTTAACAGTGTGTGCCCAGTGACTGCGATGTAAAATGGAGGATGCACAAGTGTCATATAAAGCTGAAAGAGAAACAGGAGGCGCTAGACACAGTAAGAAACGATAATAATATGCTACTCCTCGCTTGCACCATGGGCTATATATAGCCTCTGGTATTTCTCCAATGAGTATAATATGCTAGTACTAGTTACATCACCCTCCTCCTCCCACCCCCTTCATGTAGCTGGTCAGTATTCCACTGAAGCAGAGAGATGCTAAAGTAGCTCTGGCCCTGGGGAAGCTCTACCACCACTTCAAACAAGACACGTACGCATGCTGAACATTTCATATTTTTTGTTTTTTACTGGTTTTGAGAGCTAAACAAGCAACCATGTTTTCGATTCACTCACAAGAATGTTGATCCCACTGTGTTGCCTTTCTCTCCCCTCTAGTCGTGAAGCTAAGGCCTGTTACAAGCTTGCTCTGAGGTGCGTGTTTGTGCTACCTACCGTCTTTGTTCTAATTACAGGTCCGGCCTCGGTTAAGACGCCCTCTTTTATAACGCCTGTATACCACCATATTATAATTATTTTTTACTGGACCTGTAATAACAAAGACGGTAACTGTGTCATGGGTTATATAATGACAGTTGCTGTGGTTACAGCCTGTCTCCGCTGGCGTTGGAAGCGGCCGTTGGTCTGTTGAGTTTGGGCGTAGCTCTGTCAGAGGTACTGTTTACTGCACGCACACTACGCTGTGAAGAGAAGCTCTCTCTACTCGCCCCTGGGACGTGGTGAGTGACCTCGATTACAGGCCGCCCTTGGTTAGTGGCCGCCCTCGGACCAATGTGATGTGTTTTTTTTACAGGCTGCACTCGTGGCTGGAGGTGCAAGCACACATAGCACGACACGAATACAGTGGTAGGTGGTTGCTGTCACCAGGGAAACCCCCCTCCCTATAATAATAGTCTACAATAATGAAACCATTTATTTTCATAACCCTTCACCAGACGTCTACTAAAACCCCTATAACCATAGTGACTGGGTTGTTGTGTTTTCCATGTCTGTGCAATGGTTTCACGTTTGTTCCAGACAAAGCGAGGTGTTTCCACACTGTCTCTTGTTTTCCCCACACACAATGTCCAGGTGCTGTCTCAAAGATGAACAGTATTTCAAAACAGGTGAGTTTTAATTACCCCTTTAGTTTTGTTCACATTGACGCTCTCATTACACGGTGTCTCTAGTGTGGTAGGAATGATTAGAGACACTATAATGTAATAATACCTTTCTAATTTCAAGTCTCTTTGCATGATTTATTGCCATGGTAGTTAATTGCTTGCTTGTTAGCAATTCCTGCGTCAGCTGTATATCCAGTTTCCCAGCTCGTGTGCACTTTTTAAGTGGAGAATACATGCGTTTGCATGTGTGTTACACAAAATTAATATTATGTAGACATGTATGTGTACATGTAGGACTTTAGAATACATGCATGTGTGCATGCATGTATAGCGAGTGTAAACATTTCCTGGTCCAGAGTAAGTGATTGATTACCAACCATTAATTAAGGAACACAGTAACTTGAGAATTATTATTCAGTTGCTCAGTAATATTGTGTGACTGCGCGCGTGCACGTCTTGTTTTCGTTCGTTGCTCAGGGTTTCGTAGCAAATGCTGAGATGAACTGTCAGCTGGCCTGGTGCTTGTCCAGACTGGGACAGACTGATACTGCCAAAGAAATGTTTGCTACCGTACGTAGGTCTCTCGCACACATCTCTCTCTCTCTCTCTCTCTCTCTCTCTCTCTCTCTCTCTCTCTCTCTCTCTTCACTTCATTTGTGCTAATAGAACCATGATATTTAGAGTCACGTACGACTCGGCTTTGACCACACCCACTCAGGCTCACGCTCAAGACCAGTATGCTCTTACTCACATGGACACATACTCTAGACTGCTAAACCACGCCTCATTGCTCAAATTAACCCCTCGGCTCCTGTACGCCAGTCCTGACCATCATCAGCCCTGGGTAGCCAAGGCCTGGGAGTCAGTGCGTGGAGACACTGTCAAACACAGCCATCCCCAGGGTCTAGCTATCTTTCTACAAAAGGCAAATATGCATGCGCACACACACACATCACTTAGTTGCGCTTATTCTGATTCTGAAGCAAAGCATAACTTTATGTGTGTTATTTAGAACACAATTGCTCCAATGTCGGTGATTTATTAGCTAAATTTATGTTAAACCATTTCTGCCACTTCTTGTGGTTTTGCCCTGTGTAAGCAGCAGGTCATCTCATAGTATGATCACTGTTCTCGTGGTGTCACTGTGTTACCCATGCACCCATACTGCTTGCCCTCATGGTGTCACCATGCACCCATACTGCTTGCCAACAAACACAGGCTAACACAATTGAACCGAGGAATGCGGAGATGACCTTTCTACAAGGTCAGTACCACTATAAGTGAGAGGTATCAGAGAGAGAGAGTGGGTGGGTGTGTAAGATCCCCTGTTTAATGTTCCCTCAGGCTATATACTGGCGGCCCGAGGTGAACCTGGGTCACTCGTACACTTCAAGGAGGCCATTCATATTGATCCGACTTTCTTTGAGGCGTTTGAGAGTAAGCTCTGCACATCATGTACAGTACGTTATATGTATAGCGTCTAGCTATGGTAGTTCCAGTATGCACTAAGCTCCCCCCAAATCAGGTCACTGTATTGCTATCATGTTTTGCCTATAATTACTTTGCGAACCTTTTCCTACTCGCAAAAAAAGATAGCAAAAAGATTTTTACGATTGCGTGCCATTTACGTATTTCAGAAAATCAGGTCACTGTACTGCTATCATGTTTTGCCTATAATTACTTTGTGAACCTTTTCCTACTCGCAAAAAAAGATAGCAAAAAGATTTTTACGATTGCGTGCCATTTACGTGTTTCAGACAGTTGTATTGTATGTGACCTGATTCTTCTGCAGGTCTCACCGAGCTATGCAGAGATCGCTCTCAAAGTAGAGTGGCTCTATCTCTTATCAGGACACAAGCCAAGAAGCTTCCTACTTACCAACAACACTATGTGTGTGTACAGTATCTCACACACAGGCAGCATGTGCATAGCTCAAGCCCTACCTTAAAGCCGGGTTCACAACACTATGTGTGTGTACAGTACCTCACACACAGGCAGCATGTGCATAGCTCAAGCCCTACCTTAAAGCCTGGTTCACAACACTATGTGTGTGTACAGTACCTCACACACAGACAGCATGTGCATAGCTCAAGCCCTACCTTTAAGCCTGGTTCACAACACTATGTGTGTGTACAGTATCTCCACACACAGGCAGCATGTGCATAGCTCAAGCCCTACCTTAAAGCCTGGTTCACAATATGATGCTGGAGCTTACGTTCGTAGACTAAGCATAGGAATCGCTGGATTAGACCCAGGTTCTAATCGAGCGTTTCCTGGCGCCAGTCTACCTACATAAGCTCCAGTGTCATATTGTGAACCAGGCTTAAGTATTATGCATGTGAATTAGCTAATAGCTTTAAGTCCTTCGTAAGCATTAGCTCAGTGCTACAGTGTGTATGCAACCCCCTGAAATAACCCCTAGTTATGTTTGTGGTGTGTGTGTTTCTGTCTGTACTAGTACTACCTTTCATTTACTGCAACCACACTGGTTTTGAGTGTTGGTTGTTTCTTCGCCATACAGCTCGAGGGACTGGCTCTGTCACAGCAAAGCAAAGCCAGGGTAAGTACTGTACTGCATTGTGGTTACTACGTAGGTTACGTAAGTGGTGGAGGGATGGTCGTCATGTAAATCAAACTGCTTCAGTAGCTATCTTTGAGAGCTCATAACTTTTGTTTGGATTACCCAATTTCAAAATTAAAGTATGCATTTAGTAGCGTTTTAAAAGGCCTTTTCTAGTGGTGTGCTTAATTAAGTCAAAGTTTTGAAAAATTATCACTTGCGCTTTTTCTGAAAATGAGCTATTGTGGTAACTACCTTTAAGGACTCATACCCTCTGTTTGGGTGGTCCGATTAAAAGATGCATGAATTCAGTTAGCTCTTTGAAAAGGCCTTTCCAGTGAGTGATGTGTTTAGATCAGAGTTGTGATCAATCAAAATTCACCAAAAGTTGACATAACCAAAAGCCTAGCATTTTTTTCCTATTGATGACAAGCACATGTATGCACGCTTTTTTTGTTGTAGGCTAAATTAGCACTAGAGCGCTGTATAAAATCCAAGCCCAAGTTTGAGAAAGCTGTCATTGAGTTGGCCAAGCTCCATTTCTCTGACGAGAATGAATCTCTGAAGGCTTTGGAAATGTGAGTCTTTAATGATGAAAATTGCACAGCATTCCTCATCCTGTAGCATAGCAACTACCGTAGGGTGGTAAACTTCGAGGGGGTTATATTTTCGCGGATTTTGTGGGTCATTGGGCAGCACGAAAATTGGAACCCTCGAATTTTATAGTTCAACCCTCGAAAATCAACGAATAAAGCCATCAGCAATCGATGCACGAAAATTTCAACCCTCGAAATTTACCACCCGTACGGTATCACCGTACAGATGTATAATGCTGCCTGTCTAAAGCCTGGTTCACATTATGACGTTGGAGTTTGCGTAGCGTTGTGAGTGCCCGGAAACGCTCGAGCAGAACCTGGGTCTACTCGAGCGTTTTTGACGCTTGTGACGCTACGCAAGCTCCAGCGTCATATTGTGAACCAGGCTTAATGCTCAAGTTTTAATAACTTTCCCACTACACACACCTACGTACCTACATGCATACCTGATTAGAGGAGGGAGGGTTCACAATGCAAAGCAAGAGGTCACGATCCAGATTCCGGTTGCAAGATTGACACACGAGTAGGATTCGAGTCTATTTGTATGTAAAACGCAGCAGGCAGCGCCCCCCCCCACAGAGCTCATGTTGCGCTGTGTTGTGAACCCGCCTTAATGAACCCGCCTTAATGAACCCGCCTTAATGAACCCGATGCTAACATACTTTCCATTGTGCTCCCTCCTAGTTTAACGAGGCAGCTGGAGGTGCAGAGAAGCGTGGCCCTCCATTGTGAGCTGGGAGAGTGTCTGGTCAAACTAAACCGACTGTCTGAGGCAGAGGATCAGTTCAGACTGGCTCTAGGGTATGTGTCTTAGTGGTGTGTGCGTGTGTGTGGGGGGGGGGAGGAACATGCTCCTGACATCCCCATCCCGCCACTCAGGTGTGAACCAGGCAACGGGAGAGCTCAGAAAAACCTGCTTACAACGACTAAATATCTTTCAGGACAACTTGTTTCAAACTTCGGCGATGATGGAGAATTTGTAAGTCAAAAACATGTGCAATGTGTTTGTTGAATAAAAATTATAAGCAATTTTGAAATTGTTCGAATCCACAAAAGCCAAGCTACTTGTCCGGAAGTGTCGTACATGGATGTGTTTTTGGGAACCATTATTAGACAACCAACCCCTACCTATTCTGCACTGCCACAAGTACTAACAAACTAACTAACTATAGTCTCCCTGCTCTCACAATTTGATAGTACTGAAGGAAATTGCATTCATTTTAAGTGTCTGGTAAACTGTTCCAATATAATTCTCCACTGACACAACCACTAACTATAGTCTCCCCTGCTCATAATTTGATAATACTGGAGGAAAGTGCATTCATTTCTTGACTCAAGTGTCTGGTAACTGTTCCAGTCTGATTTGTTAACTCTAATGTTACGCATTGAAATTAACTAGTGCATAACTTCATGCATGCATGTTGTCCCCTCTTGCACTCTTGTGTGTACATATATCAACTTTGCTAGTCGCTTTGATATTGTGTGTTTCATTAGCTCTAGCTTTATGAAAGGTAATGAAAGGTAATGAAATCAACAATTATTTGGATACAATTATTGGATAAAGTGGTGAAATAGAATATGAGAATCGAGAGGTTGTGTAGACATTGGTGAAGTGAGTGTGGCATACAGTCAAGTGATAGTACAAATACAGGTATTGGAATTCTGTATAATATATTATATTGACTGAGAGTTTGTTGTGTTAGTCTACCTTGTATTGGTTAGGAGCTGCAGTTCTTGGAACCTCAAAGTTGAAAGGAAACAGGGCTTCATAGTTAGTAAATCGTGAAGTACTTTGTATTTAATGTAGTTATAATTACCTCTCTAGAGCTAATTGCACAGTGCATGGGATAGATCACTCACAGTGGGCCTCAGAATTGACATGTATGTATACTATAAGGTCAAATTGATTTGAGTTGAGCCCTCATTTTCTTTAACTTGGCTATACTTCAACCAATTTTTCTATTTCTCGAACAATTAATAGTTTTGTAGTTAATTAAACAGCTCTTTTAACTATTGCCTCAAAATGAGGTGATTGATACTTGCATTTTGAACCACTTTTGTCTGCTGCCTGGGCAACTCAACAAATCAATTTAACCTTAAATGATGAAATAGCTGTAATTGTTTTTGTCACTATAACTTGCTCAGTGCATGTGAGCTCAGTGCATGGTGAGCAGTGTGTGTGTGAGTGTATTTGCTCAATACTCTTGATTACCTCACTACAGGTGGGCAGTGATGACAGCATGCCAGATATGCCCGCAGAACATTACGAACAACCCTACGAACAAGACCGGGACCACGAACAAGAGGTGTGTGCCACCGTACAACAACAGCTACCTTTCTTTTCTCCAATATTATACAACTGTAATTGATTCTATAGAGACACATATTCTTTGTGTATCCATTGCATATCTAGTTCCTCCCCTCCCTGTGAGCCCAGCTCAGGTGAGCTGCCCATCCCCCCTCCCCCCCCTCCCCCCTCTCCCCCCTCCCCCCCTCTCCTCTTGTCTTTCTCCAATAATTATTATTTAATTCACATATTA
>VSKX01084738.1_pt1 | contig 13156 bp, 23 predicted proteins | sample 4799481 | NCBI WGS metagenome assembly VSKX01 (sample SAMN12179537, study PRJNA552185) | sponge metagenome | biome: deep-sea hydrothermal plumes; feature: spots directly above weak diffusing fluid; material: sea water; isolation source: sponge from the Swan site of a hydrothermal vent ...
AGATGTGTAACAAGCGGTCTTTGAAACACTGAACGAATTCCTGTCAGCGGGTTTGCATGAACCAATCCACTGTTCACTGCAAAGTTCATTATTTCATTCATTAACTGGGAGCAACGTTTAACGACTTCTAACCGCCCTCTTTGCTCGGTAGGTCGAAGTGCAGCTATTGCAATAGGTGCTGTGATACTTTTAATTGGTACTTCGCCAAGCGTTGGCATTATGTATTTTTCAAGCTTCTGCCAATTATCAGAAATGGTTCGTACTTTTAATGCCCCTTTTTTAGTTGCAACCCAAAGTTCAGCAACAGCTCTAAATGTGTTCACTTGCTCTTCGAATAGTTTACGTTTTGTTTCTGCCATATAAAGTTGAGGATCAATACCCTCACTGAGTTTTTGGCGATAGCGCGTTGCTTTTTCCCTTGCTTGAGCAAGAGTCACATCAGAATGTGTAACCGATCACCTATCTATGGAATCCGGGAATAAACGAGAATATATAAAATTTGGTGAGAAAATTCTGATTTGATGGGGGTTGTAGAGAATTTAAGAACTGTTTAAGAGAAAAGACTGAAGATCGCCTAAAAATGGAAAGTAAAAGAGTTTTTAATCAAGAGATCGGGTACTGGTGGAAATGAAGAATGCCATTTACTACTTAAATAATGGCCGTCCTGGTTGGCCTCTCATATTTAGATGATTCCTTTTATAAAGCCTGTTTTAATTTGTCTGTTGAACTAGAAATAGATTGCCTTCTAATCTTGCCCAAAGAACAAACTGCTTCACCAATGATTTCTATCGAATTAAGGTCTTCACCCATTATTAAGTAGCTATCGTAATATGGATTGTCACTGTCTACCTTTAAGCGAGACTCAAACCTATTAAACTGTATACGTTTAATGAATAACTCGTGATCAATACGTATAACGAAAACTCCCTCTAATACGCTGTATGGCTGTTTAACACGCTTTACCAGCACAATATCACCTTCATATAGTGATGGTTCCATCGAATCGCCTCTTACGGGCATTGAAAACAAATCCTTCGGCACGACTCCTTGGTTTAAAAGTATTTGTGGATGTATATCAATTGCGTATTGCGGGTCATCACTTTCAAACGGAAGAACGCCATGGCCAGCTGAAGCAAATACTTCGTAATAGGGTATTTTTATTAATTTTTGTTCTACAGCTATCTTCACATCTTCCGTAGGTGTTTGTTTTAATATTTGTTTTTGTGTTGATAAAGGTAAGCTTGAAATGTGATATTCAAACGCTCTCCCTTTAACCCCATCAGGTTTCCGCTTTATCCATTTTTCACTTTTTGCCTTGTAATTGATACCAGAAACAGTACTTGGCATTTCTGGGAGATGTAGTAGCTCAGTTGTCATGAACCACTCTTTATTTTCCTTCATTTTACTTTCCCTTTTAAATGAAGCTTCCTCATTTAAATAAATTTAATTTCATTTAAAAAGATATTCAAGCGAAAACAACAGCTTACCGAGTGATCGGCAAAATAAGCGCAAATTCTTTAAATGAAGCACTTGATTTAACGTTCCATTTAAAATATCTTTTAAAACAAGCCGACCGTGTAACCGATACCAGTTACACGAATTGTTAAACAAATAATGGTCTCACAAGATGAAAAAAAATGAAACAAGTAGTAATGACTGGCACAGGGCAGACATTAAAGCAGCATTAGAAAAGAAGGGACTAAGTATGACAAAGCTCTCTCTTGCTGCTGGATTATCTGAAGGTACTCTGCGAAACGTATTCAGAGTTAATTACCCAAAAGCTCAGAAGATTATTGCAGACGCAATAGGAATATCTCCTGAATCAATTTGGCCAAGCAGGTATTAAATATGTGGATATTGAGTAAAGACTTAATCGGTTTACCTGGATTACCTTCAACACCTAGTGGTTTGAAATGGAAAGCTGACAAAGAAGCTTGGCAGAAAAGAAAACCTACTGGAGTTAAAGGAAGGGCATTTGAATATCATATCAGCAGCCTACCAGTTGAAACTCAGGCTCACATCAAAGCTCAACAGCTGAAATCAACTGAAACACCAGTAGCACAGCAAATGCTTGCGACGATTGAATCTGAAAACGCACAAGATCGTAATCAGAAAATCAAAACTAAATCTGAAAAGATGCAGCAGTTCATGTGCCTATCAAAAGGGAAACAAGAAAAAGCACACGCTAGAGAAACCGCAGTAATAGCCTTTATCGAGTATCTAAAGCCGTATTCAGATGCAGGCAACACAACCGAAGGGTTGAAACGTTTTATCCAGGCATACAATTCAAAATTAATCCTTGAAGATAGCGACGCAAGGATACACGTTGAAAAAGTGGCTAAATCATCACTGTATAACTGGAAACTTGCTTATCAAAAAGAAGGCGTTTGGGGACTTGCAGATAAACACCGCAACACCCAACAAAGTAAAATTGATTCACAACCACGCTTAAAAGAGTTCATTCATGCGTTAGTGACATCAAAGCCTCACTATTTAAAGCAAGCAACAGCAGTGCGTGAAATGGCAAATGTTCGAGCAAAAGAATACAACTGGGAACTACCTTCACTTGGTTCGTTTAAACGTTGGTTAACTACCTACGCAAAAACACATGAAGTTGAATTGTCATATATCACCAACCCAAGCCAATACACAGATAAGTATCGCCCTTTATATGCCCGTGCATATCCACAAATTGATGGGCCTAACCAAATATGGGAGTTTGACTCAACACCAACAGACATTGAATTAAACGTAAACGGTAAACTGACTCGTCACAGTATTGTTGCTGCGATAGACGTATTCACTCGTCGAGTTCAACTTATTGTTGCGCCAACTTCAAACAGCGAAGCTATCTGTTTACTGCTGCGTAAATGCTTAATTGATTGGGGCGTTCCAGAGCCTGGTTCAATCATGCGAACCGATAACGGTAGCGACTACGTATCAAAAAGAACCACAGGGATCTTCAATCTTCTTGAGCTTGAGATCTCAAAAGCGACGGCCTTTAGTGGTTGGGAAAAACCCTTCATTGAGCGTTTCTTTAGAACCATGAGTTCAACACTTATGGAAAAGATGGTCGGTTACATTGGCCACAGTGTTCAAGATCGTCAACAAATTGAAGCCATGCACACATTCGCTATGCGAATTGGGCAAGGTAAAAAGAAAGTTGAGCAAGAACGCCTAGCATTAGCTCTCACACCAGAGCAGCTACAGCAAGCACTCAATAACTATCTTCAATTCGACTACAACCATAAAGCCCATGATAAAGACAAACAAACCCCATTCGAGCGCTACAGCAATTCGCGCTATGAAAAGCGGATCGTAAGTAACCCACATGCATTAGATCTGTTGTTGAGTTTTCTTGGTACAGCCAAAGTTATCCGTGGCAGTGTCAGAGCTGGCGGCGTTCAATATACAGCGCCAGAATTGCAAGAAGTGGTGTGGCAACGTCAAGAAGTACAAGTCTTTATCGATCCAACCGATATTGGCCGCGCAACCTTATACCCAATCGACAACTGGGATGAATGCGTAGAAGCCGTAAATATGGACTTAGTGAATAAAGGCATTAGCCCTGCTCACTTCAAAGAAAAACGCAAAACCGCACAAAAAGACCTTGCACAATTGCGTAAAACCGCCAAAAAGCTTCAAGAAGAGTTTGGTATCGACACGCTTTATGCCGATGAACTTGCACAGAAAAAGGCTGCGTTCGGTGGACTCGTTCATATCGAACACACCACAGGCCATGACAACTCTGCAATCAATGGGCTAATTAAAGGTGCTGCCGAAAAGCAAAACCAAACCAGTGAAACCGAGCTTGCAGTGCTCGAAAATCAACGCCAAGCCATGGCAGAGCGTAAAACTCATCAAGCCGAGCAAGAAAGCAGAATAGTAAGAAGTGATCACGAAAAAGCAGTTTTGCTTACAGAAGAATCATTAACCAGGAACTTAACCGACAAAGAAACAAAGTGGGTTAATACCTATCGCCTAAACAACGTGTTACAGCGTACCCGTTTAGACAGAATTTTGAAAAAAGCCGAACAATCATCTACCCGCAAAGTGAAGTGATTGTTCGACTTAACCCCCAAACCAAAGCTATAGGAGCTTAACCATTATGAAACTTAAAACCGTAGAAGTAAAAAACGTTCTCCGCACCTTCGAAATGTTCTCGAATTTGTTAGGCCGTAGTGAAATCACACCAGGCATTGGTTTAATCCATGGCCCAAGTGGTTTTGGCAAGACAACCACCGTTACCAGCATGATTAACCAGCTTACCTCAATGGGTAGCCTGCCAGTTTATGTCCGTTGTTTTGCATCAGATACACCAAGCTCGTTTATTGCTCGCATCATGAAAGAGTTTGGCGCTGAGCCAATGAGCCCGCTTCGTAAGAGTGTCGATTACATCATCGACGCGATGAACGAGCAGCAGATTGCATTGTTCATCGACGAAGCCGATCACATCGTAGGTCAGACCAAAACAATGGAAACCATCCGCGACCTTTACGACGCGACAGAGCAACCAGTGATCTTAATCGGGATGGAAGAAATCGCCCGTCGTATCAGCCATCGCAAACAGCTGTTTAACCGCATTAGTGAGTGGGTAGAGTTTCAGCCAGCGGATATTGAAGACGTGAATATGTTCGCAACAGACCTTTTAGAAGACGGCATTCAAGTTGGTGATGATTTGTTAGAACACCTTCGTTCTCGTAGTGGTGGTGAAGTGCGTCGTATCTTAATTGCACTAGAGAAAATCGAACGTTTTGCCAAAAGTAACGAGATTGATTTCGTTGACCATCAGACGTGGGGCAATACTCCATTGTTCTTAAATAATGGACGTAGGGCGTAATCGCCCTCCCCTCGCTACTACAACCCAAAACAAAAATAACAAGGATAGATTATGTCAGTTATGGGCGAAAAAAAACCAAAAGCCTTACAAGCCACTGATGTAGCGTGGCGTTTAATGTGCAACAAAGGAGTATTCACCAGCCAACAAATCGCTGATGAATTAGAAATTGCACGTAATCGCATTACAAACCTAACCAACAGGCTGTTAAAGCAGGCTGTTATCGAACAGGTCGACACAGCAGGGAGAAATCGTAAGTTTCGCGTGTGTACCAACCAAGACGAAGTGATCTTAGGTACAGGACATGCCCAGCAAGACCGTAAACCTCAAGTTTACAAAAAATCTACAGGTCGTCAGCAAATTTGGAATTCAATCCGCATCAACCGAAAAGTGGATCGAAAGCTAATACAAGTGACCACCACCAACGTTTCAAAAAATGGAATAAGCGCCTACCTCAAAGCATTGGCAGATACAGGCTACTTAAAACCACTCAACAGTATTAAAGGTGGCGCAAAAAGCTGTTGCCTTCGTTTTATGCTGATGCGTGACTCAGGCCGTTTCAATCCAATAGTGCGTAAAAACGGCGTTTGGGATCAAAACACCCAAACCTTCTACCCATTCAATAAAGGCACTTCAAATGAGTAATTGGAAGCAAGTGCTTATCGAGCAAGCCCAGCAGCACGGGCAGCTCGCAGTAGCCAAAGAACTGGGCGTGTCGAAAACAGCAATCAGTCAGCTGATAAACGACAAATACCCTGGTGATTTAACCCGTATGCAAAAGCTGGTTGAAGGTGCCTACATGAATCAAGTCGTGCAATGCCCAATCATGGGAGAGCTTTCATTGCATGAATGTGACAAGCACCAGCGCAATACCAGTACCAGCAATCCACTTAGGCTCAAGTTGTATAAAGCCTGCCGCAGTGGATGCCCTAACTCACAGCAAGCGCAAAAGTACACCAAGCAAATTCCGGTGCATACCCAAATAAGCCGCACCCAGAACGCTTACAACTCTAGTGCAGTAATAAGTCGTCTAGAGCGACAAGTGCAAAGCGATGGCGGTGGGCTGCGTCAGCTTTGCGACTTGCTTAAACAAGAGTTAAAGGCCGTTGAACATCGGTTTAACCGCCTTTTAAACAGTAAATCAGATAAATAACAAGGAGCGTTATATGGGCATCTACCACCCAAGAGCAAACCAAAGGAATTTAGATTTAGTCAACGTAGTAGCAACGCTAAAGCTACGTGGAATGAAAGTACTAAGAAGCGGTAAACACATGATCCACATTGACTACCCAAGCGCCGACTTTAAACGTCAATGTGTCGAAATTACTGAACACATCGGAGGTAAGCGCAGCCATTGTTGCGTAGTGAAGTTCTCTGGTTTTCGTGTTCGTTGGGAACAAAGATAAGGAGCAAGGATATGACCTTTAAAGCCAAATTATGTTGTGACGGCTGCATGTGTAATAACGAAAAAGAACTCAATTCAGAACACCCAAGTGATGTTGAAGTTGAGTACTACTCAGAAGAACAGTGGCTCATAGGCGAAAACAATTTCGTTTATTGCCCAACATGCAAACCACAAGTAATAAAAGAATATCAGGAAGGAACCAACCAATGAAATCAGAAACACAAAAAACACTCCCTGCTGGATACCGCGAGAACGCCAAGGGCGACCTAGTGCCAGCAAGCCGTATTAAGCCAATTGATCTGTTACGTGATGAGCTAGTGATCAAAATCGTCGAAGCCTCTAAGCAGCTGCGTGAATTGATGACCGAATTCAAACTCAGCACCATGACACAGCTTGCAGACTTCGTAGATGTATCAGCCGAAGAGTATGGCGTTAAGTACGGCGGCAGCAAAGGCAATGTGTCACTACTTAGCTTCGACGGCAAATACAAGATCCAACGTGCCATTGGTGAACACCGCATCTTTGACGAACGCATTCAAACCGCTAAAACCCTTATCGATGAGTGTATTCACTCATGGTCAGGTGGTGCAGACGCCAGACTCATGGCCATGGTTGGACAAGCGTTCCGAGTTGACCAACAAGGTCAAATCAACGTCAACCAAGTGTTAAGCCTGCGTCAGCTAGACATTGACGAGCCAAAGTGGAACCAAGCCATGGAAGCCATTGCCAGTGCGATTCAAGTCACAGGCACCAGCGAGTATTTGCGATTGTATGAACGTCAAGGCAACGGCAAATACACCCAGTTACCACTCGATATCAGCTCACTATAAGGAGATTACTATGACACTCGCAACCAATACGCCAGCCCGCATCAACAAACTGTTAGATGAAAACCAAGCCGCATTAGACCGAATAAGTTACTCCTTACTGGTCGTACGGTTGATGGAACTGAATTACGACGCCTTACGCAGTCAGTTAAGCCAAATGGCAGTTGATACACCCATCACTTGCATTAAAACCTGTGCAGAAATGCTTAACCACTTACGTGAATTAAGCGAAGAGTTTGCAGGCGATAAGCGCAAAGTGCTGTTTTTCTACAGTCACCGCGCCTTAACCAATCTTGAAAACGGCGTTCCAGAACTCAAAATATCCGTTCAAAAAGTAAGTTAATGCGAAATATGGGCGCTCAATCACTGAGCCCCATATCTGCCTAGCGTGGTAGCTAGGTACTGACGAGCAGCCAAGGAGAAAAGGAAATGGCAATAACAGCCGAACAATGGAAAAAGATTGAAGAGCAGCTGATAGGTAGTTATGGAACTGTGAAGCTATCGCTGGAAGGTAAGAAACTAACATTAACCAAAAAGTATGTTGGCGAAAATCAATTGGCTATCGCCGTGTACGTTGATGACTACATCAAACCTGCTTGGGCATGGAAGAGTTCAGATGAGTTTGACCCATTCGTAACGAAAATATGGCGTCCACGCTCAAAGTTCATCTACACCCCTAAACAACAGAAAGAAGTTATTAAGGATTTTGGTAAACGTGGTGCAAAAAAGCATTTTCCAGAGTTAGAAAAAAAACAATATTGGTGGGATTGCTATTTCCCAAAGTTCAGCCCTCTTAAACGGCAGTACTCAAAGCTCGAAGGCTTAGAAGTCGTTGCTATTGGTATCGAAGTACTCGCTAAAGATTTAGCTGAAAGTGCAGAGGCTTAATCATGAAGCTATCAGACAGCCAGTACGACAACGAGCTACTAAACCAAATCGCAGATGAATCGCCAACGTTTAAAAAGCTATTGGCTCCAATGATTCAACAGGTTGGAAAAGATGACCTAGAAGAAGTTTGGTTAGGCTCGCTAGAAGTCAATGTACCAGAGAAGATTCAAATCCAGCTGTTTGTAACAACCAGTGAATCTTGCTTCATCGACGAGGACTAGCCATGAGAGAACTGTCTAAGTACGCACAAAAGCTACGCCAATATGTGGCAAATAACACTTCAGGCGGTTCAAAGGCCAACAGGCTAATAAAAGCAGAAGCCTATTTAGATGAACATTGCCCGAACTGGAGAAACAAATGAGTACTAACCCTAAATTCCGTCTTATCCAGCTGATCAACATAGCAAAAAGCCAGTTGAAACTAGATGAAGACTTGTATCGCAGCATGTTAAAAGCAGCGACAAAAAAAGACTCGCTGCGAGCAATGAGCCTAGGCGAACTAGAGCAAGCCCTTGAATGCTTCAAGCAAAAAGGCTTTAAGCCTCTTGCAAAAAAGAGCGCTAAAAAGCCAGCTTCTGGCAAACGAATGAGCCCAAGCAGTGACAGCGCTAAACCGAGAAATAAAGAGATAACAAAAATTCGAGCCATTTGGATCACCATGTCAAAGCAAGGCATTGTCCGCGATGGCAGCGAAACAGCCCTTGATGCTTATGTACGAAGAATGACTGGTAAAAATAGCAAAGGCGTTGATTCAGTCGCATGGCTCACGCCTATGCAATCGTATCCAGTACTCGAAAGCTTAAAGAGTTGGCACAGGCGCGAAATGTTGGAAGTATTAACCGAAAAAGCGAACGCATTCATCACCCGAAATGATGACGGTAAACCAGCAGGCTACGAGCTAATTTGTGACGATTATCAAAACTATCTAGAACAATAAATATAAGGACATAACAATAATGAAACTAAGCCGCTGCCCAGTTTGCCACAGCAACATTCACTTAGATGCACTAACAAACGACGATGCCGCCAAAGAAATGCTAACCATGCTAGCGCCAATGGATGGCGGCTTTGCTCGTGCAATCGTCGCCTATATTGGTTTGTTTCGTCCAGCAAAATCAGACCTAAGTTTTAGCCGTGCATTGAAACTAGGCCAAGAAGTGCTTCAGCTTTCAAGCAACAAAGATTGGTTACGTGCCGCACTGGAGGAAACCATCATCAAACTGCAAGCGGCTCGTTCGCAAGGTCAGGCTAGGCAACTAACCAACCATAACTATCTTAAAAAAGTACTCGAAAGCGTGAACCAAGGTGCAATTGAAGTACCAGCCGCGCCAACACCTCGCGATGCAAGAGGCAATGCTAAACCATCAATTGAAATCAAAAGCCATACACGGCCTGAAAGCTTGGCAGAAACTAATGCAAAGTTTCAGGCCACAATGGGCAAATTCTTAAAACCTAAAGTTCAACCTAAAGTTCAACCCAAAACCAAGGAAGGTGAAGGATGAAGCAGTCACATGACTTAGGCCCACAACATTACTTAAAACAAGAGCAGCCAAAGCAAGAGCAGCAATTAGAACTCATGCAAACTACTGCAATCGAGTTTGAACAGGCATTAAACACCCTTTCAAACCTAACGGCCAGTGAGCACGAAGACTCTTATGCACGTTGGCCAGCTAACCTGCAAAGCTTATGCGAATTAATGCGTTGCACATTAGCCGATCAAAACGTTAAGCATTCAGAGTTTTTAAGCAAAGTATTAGTCACAGCCCTTAGTACCTACATGGGTGGACGAGATATTTACATTCCCAACGGGGAACGCTTAAAAGATGCATTACGTGATATTCAGATTTGGCGTGAGTTCAAAGGCAATAACATCGAGGCGTTATCCCGTAAGTACAAAATGACCGAGCGACGAGTCACCCAAATCATCAAGTTTCAACGAGCCGCCTTTGTTGCTAGAAACCAAAGAAGTTTGTTTTAACTTCTTCTAGCACCTTCAAACAAGCCACATTTAGTGGCTTTTTTATTGCGTATCGAATACCCTTTAAAAATAAACAACAGCGCGAAGGGATAAGCGATGAAAGAAGAACACATTGAGTCAGAGACAAACAAAGATAGTCCATCAAGTTCAATTAATACATTTTCAGTGCTTGGGCAACTTATTGCTTTGTTTGGTATAGTCTTGGGGGTAACGATGTTTTCCCTTGCTGAAGTGACAGAAACAAAAAATTACTTTGGCGAAATTGAAAAGCATACTGATCCAACTTGGATTGTAGCGGGTGCCTTTACTATCTTATTTTCACTATTTTGGTGGTCATTGATTTTAGTATTAAAAGCCTACTTTGAAAAAACACTCTTATCAGATAATTAATCCCAAAACCTTTCCTATCCAAACAACACACTTTTTAATCGAAACTAGTTTAATACGTTTCGGTAAAAGAGTGTGTTATGACCCATTACAGCGACTTAAGAAATCAACAAACTCCTGATTACACTGGTTTAGGTGCGATTGCCGCTGACATTATCGCCAAAGAAGAAGGCTTCCGTCCTGCGGCTTATCATTGCTCTGAAGGCTTCCCCACTATTGGCTATGGTCAAAAGATAGGTGAACGCTACCAGCCGCTAAACGTCTATCAATTCACCATCCCCGAAACCGTTGCCAGAGTTTGGCTAATCGAAAACATTGCCAGCCTATTAAAGCGTTTTGATGACCACTCATTAATTGCTGCTGCCTTCGTTAAATGCGACTTAAACCGTCAAGCCATTCTTATTTCAATGGCTTATCAGCTTGGCGTTCGTGGCTTAGGTAACTTCAAAAATATGCTAACGGCATTGATTAATGAAGACTATGAAGAGACATACAAACAAACCCTTGATAGTAAATGGGCAGCCCAAACTCAAGGCCGCGCCCAGCGCCATGCTCACACTCTTTTGACAGGAGTACTTACCTAATGGCCTTTATCCACTCAAATCCACACAAGCAACGATTCGTAAACAACGGTCAAAGTGCTGTAAACAACAGCCCGTTTGCTAATCGAACACCTGGGCGGATTAAAAACCGAGTAGACAGAGAATGCGCCAGAGATGGCTATAAAAAGCGAATTGAAAAAGAACTCGCAGGCGAAAGCACGATTAAACCACCGCTATACAGTCACGATGCCACCAGACAAAGTTTTTACAATCTCGGTTGGAACTCAGTCAATGCAAGTGATATCGAGCTAGCCAAATTCAAACAACAGGCAATAAACAAACAATCCAAGGAAGGAGCACTAATATGAGCTGGCTTGAAGACCTAGGCGATACGCTGTTAGACATCGCCCCATTAGCAGGGAAAATCATTGGCGGCCCATATGCGGCTATCGGCATATCAGCGATTCAAGGCATTTTTGGTGATGACGAAGCCAGCCAAGAAGAATTAGCCAAACGTATCAAAAACGCCACACCCGATCAACTTATTGCCTTACGTAATATTGATGGCCAATTAGAAGTAAAGCTCAAAGAATTAGGCATTAAAAGAGAAGAGCTGGTTTATAAAGACCGCGCCAATGCCCGTGAAATGTTCAAAACCAACAGCTTGCCTCAAATCGTATTGTCTGCCTTATTTGTGATCGGTTACTTCATTGTCACTGGAATGCTCGCTTACTACGCCGTCAAACTTTCAGAAGGTAGCGAACTCAACCCATTACTGTTTGGCATGCTCAGCACCGTTATTGGCGTATTGACTGCCGCTATCCCTCAAATCCTTAACTTCTGGTTTGGTTCATCCAAAGGCAGCCAAGACAAAAACCAGATGATTAAAGCTAATGCAGTTCAACGGAATCAAGATAAATGACCGACCTTCTCGACAAAGCCCAAGCTACTGAAGAGCAATTTCGCCGTGATGCGATCAAAGCCAGTCGCCCTCAAAACAATAAAAAAAGCAATGGTATCTGCATCGACTGTAACGAAGCGATAAATGCACTACGCCATCAAAAGAACCCCTATGCATTGCGCTGCATAGATTGCCAGACATTAAAAGAGAAAAGGAATCACCGCCGTGGATAACGTAATCAGTTTCCTTAACAGTAATTTTAAAGTGATCAGCTTCTTCGGAACGCTGGCTTTCATCGGCTGGTTTGCATGGCAAAAAAGCAAATTCCCAACCCGTAAAGAGCACAACGTGCTCAGCGACTCAGTGACTCAACTCACGCATGAAATACACCAAATCAAAGGTGAGTTAGAGCACATACCCAGTAAAGATGAAGTGCATCGACTGGACAAAGCTATTACAGGGCTAACCGAGTCCAATCGAGGGGTTAGAGCCAGTTTGCAAAAGCTGGATAAGAAAACCGACCTGTTATTAGAAAACGAATTAAAAGGCAGTTAACGACTGTTTAAAGGAGAGTTAAATGGCGCTTAAACAATTAATTGCCGAACATCAGCGACTCGTGATTTTGCGCATGTTGTCTGACGTACCAGGCTACGATTTAAACGAGTCCATCTTACAAGATGGGCTAAGTGCATATGGGCTCGACATCAGCCGTGATGGGCTTAAAACGCAATTAGCATGGCTAGAAGAGCAAGACTTAATCACTATCGATAAGGTCGGCAGTACTCAAAAAGCCATGCTAAAAGCCCGTGGACAAGATGTCGCCACAGGTCATGCTCATGTGCCAGGCATAAAACGCCCTCGGGCTGGGGAGTAAGTCATGGCTAGAGCCAAACTGAACAAAGGTGAAATTGCAGGCATTCGTTTATTGGCTGATTTGTTTGTGATCTCTGACTTAAAAAAGAATGTGCTTTCAAAGCATGAAGGTATGACACCTGAATTACTTTTGAAGCTTACGAACGACCTAAAAAGCCAATGTCCTAAAGTCTTTGCAGCTGAAATTGAGCTGCAAAAACAAATCAAAGAAGTCAGAAAAATTTGGTTAGATAATTTCATTGGCAGCAAGGAAACCGACAATGAGTGAAACCCCAACCCGTGGCCGTCGCTCCAAAGTCGACTTGCTGCCAGCTAAAATTCGCAAAACCTTAGACTCAGGTTTGCGTGATGGCTCCATCACTCAACAAGAGTTGCTGGACGAAGTTAACAAGCTGATTGAGCAGTCAGGTTTGGCTCAAGATCATAAACTTAGCCGAGCAGGATTAAACCGCTACGCCACTAAAATGGAAAAGGTCGGCAAAAGCTTGCGTGAAATGCGTGAAATCACTCAAGTATGGA
>VSKX01022114.1_pt1 | contig 13147 bp, 14 predicted proteins | sample 4799481 | NCBI WGS metagenome assembly VSKX01 (sample SAMN12179537, study PRJNA552185) | sponge metagenome | biome: deep-sea hydrothermal plumes; feature: spots directly above weak diffusing fluid; material: sea water; isolation source: sponge from the Swan site of a hydrothermal vent ...
GCCTTACTACATTGAGTAATTTTAGTGAACACTATTATTAGAACTTGCACAGCCAAACTATAGCTATTTATATAAACCTTTGCTCCAACTCAGCCATAACGTTTATGGGAGAAAGGATCACATGTCGCCAGGAATGGCCCAGAAAATCCCAAATCAAAATTTTCCCATGCCCCCTGCATGACCCGCCTAGAGGGGCACCCCCCTTTATACACACACTATCTTGCATGCCCCTACAAAATTACCACCTCTCAAATTTTCTGGGCAGAACCCTGAATGATCGACTATGGTTGGAGTCAATGTACACACTGCTTGGATAGAAGTGGTTGAATAATTCTGGTCCTATATGTGGAAGGTGGAAACAACGAACATGAAAGGACCTACTTCAATTCCCAGGAAGCAAGTGATTGAAGATGTAGGTGACTCTTTCTTCTCTCAGCAGGTGTTCGTGGTTCAAGATTCTCCTCAGTAACACTAAAGCTACATGTAACATGACATTGACCTTCATAACTGTCTGTTGTGATAATCATATCCTACTCATAATTATTCAGCTATCATTTCACAGTTTATGAAACCGTCAAATTAATGATCTTGCACAAGAATACACTCCGTAAAATTGACACATGACGTAATTTTGTTGTCAGGGTTAATAATTATATCATGTGTTGGCTCTTTAAATTAAGCCAAATTTAGCTGTTCTGTAGATTTAATTCTGCTAGTTCACTACTATTCTAACATAATTATAAACAACCAAAAAACTTTTAAACAGTCTGTTTAGCAAAAATGTTATTACATGTACTCATTCTCATCTGTAGGCTCGAGTGAATATCCCAGCCCTCGGAGTACGCACCATACAGAGAGGTATAGCTTCAAGCATTTTTACTGTACAAGCTGGTATTCAGGTAAATTGCTGTGTATAAATAATATAAAGGTCTACGTTATTGAACGTTTTATATAGGGATTGGTACTTGATGAAGCGTGCAAGGCTCTACTAGATGAATCTTGGTGGATAAAATCAGATGGGTGTGATGTAGTTCCTGGTTTGACGGAGTCAATGAAAGGTGAATGGGGAGGAGATGTATACCTTGGAAATGGCGAACTAGCTAAAGCATACCGTGGATACTGCAAGTGTGAAGGGGTTGTGTCGAACGCCATAGAATGTAGAAAATGACCTATTATAGAGTTCATCCCCATGCACAGGTTTGTTATTCGGTTTCTTGTTATTTCATTTTAAATTATCAAGAAGTCAAATTAATGACCTCTACAAATATATTTTCACTTAGCTGCATGGACAGTCAGTCGATGAGATATATGTTGAGCTGCTGTCTATTACTGACAAAAGCCAGGGTAATCTGTCAAGCATTGCAAACTCCATCGTCGAGAGCAATGGGAGCTATCTAAGGAGAACGATCAGCCTGATGGTCTCATTGAGTGCAACAAGTGCCAGGCAAAGTAAGCCTGCATGCATATCATATATATATATATTATAGTCTATGCAATTTCTAGACACTATTAATAGTTAGTTTCGCTGTAGCTATATCTATATTAAATATGTACATTATTAACTTTTTCAGGTTCCAAAACCTTGATCTGCTGGTTAAACATCAAGCTGACTGCCACAACATTAAATGCAACATGTCCTCTCGCACAAAATTGGTATATTTGCTGCACGGCACACATGAAAGTTATTCAAGATGTAGTGTCGGATGAAGTGCGAAAAGATCTTTGATAATATCCGGGACAATGTGGAAGGCTCAATAAAGCGTCACCATATCATCAACAGGCAAGATGTTAATAATATCAAGCGACAATTCAATATTGAGGGTATTCAAAAGCACAAGGATGATCAACAAAGTGTCTGTGCCTGGGTCATGAATTAAATATGATCCCGTAACTGTTTTGGTCAGGAGAGTGCTGACTTCATATTGGGGATTCCGACTAAGTTTCAATGTGAGATGATGAAAGCATTTGGCGAGAAACTCATATGCATGGACGCAACACATGAAACAAATCATTACGACTTGAAACTTAGTTACGGTGCATTCTTGTGGGCTGGCTAGTATCTAACAAGTATATAAAACATATGGCTGATAAGTATATAGGTTATACAACGAGGTAGAGGTCTATACATAATAGTTAGACACTGTTTTTACAAGGTAGCTATCTAGAAGACCGAAGGCACTATAGCTGTTGTAGTATCCCGAGCATGAGGAAATTATTTTGCAGTGTTTTGTCGACTGTCTCTCTCAAAGGTTTGTAGAGATGATGCTTCGTTTACATTCGATGTAAAAACTAGTTTAATTTCACTGCATGGTTAGTTTATATGGTGTTAGGAAGATTCCGACAGTGAAAAATCTTCAACAGCTTGTTCTATAGGTGTAGCTAGGCATCATTTTTTCCGTAAACCTTCTGCTGCCATTGCAGAAATAAAGGCTGGTGTTTCGCCTGAGCATCTGAAGTTTTGGAGCAACATGCATGCATGGGATGTAGTCAACTGTATGCAATATGCACTGCATTACTAGCATCTCCACAAAAGGTATTGTGAAGATGATTGATGATGCTATGTGTAAGAGCAAGAGCGAAGAGATCGTGTTTTTTACCTCCGACAATTCATTGGTAACAATGCAACCTGATTAAGTTCGAGCTTTTTTACGATTTGTAGCTAACAGGCAAGCAGTACAGTTAAGGAGGCCTATAGCTCATACGTGCAGCTGTACACTTGATCTACCATCTACATATCAATCGTACCAAGAGTTCGCTAGTGATTTAAAGCTTTCTTGAATCCTAATGATTTCGTTTGGTTTATGAATAAAATTTGAACGAAAAAAAAAAAAAAAAAAACTTAAAAATTAAAAGTATCTTTACTCATGGTTATGGATAAGATTTAAAAAAATTAATAAAAAAAAAAATAAAAAAAAAAAACTTAAAAGTATCTTTACTCATATTTCTACCCAAGAGCCAAGGAAAGTAGCTGCAAATGCGGAAGAGAGGATCTATGATTCCTTGGTTATTCTCCTATAACTAAGGTTATGTTCTGTTCATGTTATTGATCTATGCTTTATGGTGTTTGATTCCTTGCACTCAGCCCTCGGGGCAGCTTATATCCCATGGGCATAAAAATAAAAAAGCTTTAGCAACTACCGTATTATTCATCTTGAAAATGGACCGTTCACCTGTTATTCACCTTCTGCAACAAACCAGCTTCATCCATCCTCGGTTCCTCCCAGTGCCGCGGCCAGCTTTCAGCCCCACCATAAAACTAGCCATTCCACCCCTCCTCTACCCCAACCACCTACCAAGAAACAAAGGTTTTCTGCCTTGACAAAGAATGAAATAGTAGCATTAGCAAAGCCCTTTGTGCCAAAAAACACAAAAAGTTCCAATGAAATGGGCAGTAGACAATTTTAAGTCTTGGCTAGGAAGCCGGAACAGCTCTGTAAACGAAGAAGAAAAGTGTCCTGAGACTCTTTTGGAGGACATGAACAGCATTCAACTAAACAAGTGGCTATCAATCTTTGTCGCTGAAACGAGAAAAGTAAACGGACAGGCGTATCTGCCACCAACCTTACACCCACGTACTGTATTTAATTTTGGTTGGTACAAATTTCGCAAATTGATCGTAAAAATTTAAACCTCGCTCGTGAAAATGTGTACACATGATGTTGACTGCATGTGAGATAGCACCTAGCAAAATAAAAAAAATTGTAAAACGGTCGTTTGACATAATTTATCGGAAACAAATGGTACTACGGTATTGACCAGTTCTAAATTGCGAGATCAAAACAACTGCTTGATCACAACGATCTTCTATGCAATGAACTGTCACGTGATCTGCATCCGTTTCCACACCCACAATTAGGTGCCAAAGTGAGTTGGGCGCTGCTACCGAGTAAGTATTCCACCTTAAGGCAGTATTTAACCCAAACCTCCGTTCTTGACTTCTAATACTTACTGCCCTGCACATAGCCAACTTCAAAGCCTTTGTTCATAACGCGTCTCAACTAAATAGTTTTGCTGTCCGTGTTATACCTGATCAGTGACGGTACTTGTACTTGACCTGTTAAAGGTGTTGGTTGCAACAAATAGTCCTGCCAGAGAATATAAGTGTCGACTACTGCTTTGTTGTGCTGCATACACGTACACTCATCCCCAGGCCAAGTTGTCTCTAAAATAAGGCTATGTCGACAATTCTAGGCCGGGTATCCGACTGCTTGCGCCCTTCCCCGCCGGTATCTGGCGGACCAGGATAACAACGTTTATGGCCAGTAAAACAATGTTTTATCTAGTGACACGTAGTTGTACAATGGACAGAGCTAGCTAGATAGACTAGCTTTGCTGGTGCTATGCAGTACGCAAAAGCTTGTGTTTGCCGTTGCTAAAGAGCAAACAAGTGAGGTGTTGAAGATATCAAAGCAAAGACTGTTTCCCTACAGGCTAGCAGCTTTTGTTACCTATCGTTTTTGTTTGACCATAAACGTGGTAGGATTGGTGCTCCTGAAGCTGAGTTGAGTGTGGTTGTGTCCCCCCTTGTGTCACTGATGGGTGATCAGGTCTCCATAGTATTTCTGACGATATTCTTAGTGGAAACTCAGGAAGTACCCTGCCAATGAAGGAGTGCCATCATTGTTGGTCAGAGGTGGAAATAGTTTCTGCTGGAACCTCCTTTCGCATAATAATCATAAAAAAAAAAAAAAAAAAAATAATAAACTAAGGAAAATATCCAAAACATTCACGCATGCGCGAACAGTCGGTAGCAGGTCTGTGAAGGAGGCTAGTCTAGAGTTCTGAGTTCGAAGTTTAGATGGTACACATGCTGCGCATGAGCATACAATTTACTGACAATAACTTGTAGATGTCTACTTTCACCATTCACAGCTGCCATATATTGCAACATTGGACCCTGCCGTCATGGCATGTGAGTTTTATAATTCGTGGTTGCTGCTTACCATGCCCTTGATGGCTCCCATGTAACAAATGCCGACAAGGCTTTGTCACTCAAAAAGTGGGTCGACGAGGTAATGTTTCTCCAGACTGGTATAACTGCATCCTCACTGGTGTATAATGTCAACGGTGAGCGAGTCTATGGGCTTTCCGGGGACTCCAAGGCTGGAATGCCAATAAATTTGAAAGCTATGTATGCAAGTATACAAGAAGACACTCGTTTGAGTCAGATCAAGAAAATTTTAGCTGGGGGCTGTTACTCTAAGGCAGTGATGGGAGGGAGGGGTGGTGTCTCCACCCACTGACGAAATACCGTTAGTGCCATTTTTGGACTATACTAAATGGATTGGCTATGGCCTAGCAAATAGCATACCAGCAACAATACTCTGGGATTCAGAGACGAAGAACCAAGCGAAAACGAAGCTGAAAAAGCAGTAAACGAAGCTGAACCAGAAGAAGATAAGTATCCATTTATATTCAATGTAAAAGAGCCTAAAACAATGGAAACTGAACCATTTCCATTTTTAGACAACGAAGCTTCTCTAGACAGTGACGGAGAACGCGGATCACTGAGTGGTCCAGATTCTACTGGAAGTCTAAAAGACTTTTTAATTGACTCTGCGGCAGAAAGTGACATCGACTGCCCAATAATCAAAAAGAAACGTAAACTGGACAGCTCCATCTCCACAGTTGCCGCTGTCCTTCTTTAGCTAGCATTCAAGATGACGATCACTTGTTTGACTTGGAAACCAGTAGTACACCTAAAGATGTAATCGGAAAGAAATTCTTTAGCAAACTAATCACACATATGGGCCAAAGTAAAAGCAAAAAACAACGTAAAGCTTTAGATTCGACATCTAGTGATGCTAGCTCCTGTAAAGCAATTAAACCATATAAAATGAAGCTAAAATAGCCAGACAACAAAGTGCCACCATTCACCAATATGGCATATTACATTCTACGCTGGAAAGTAAACTTTCAGACGCAGATAGCTTCCAGTCAACAACACTGACAGGCTTACAGGCAATAAACAAATCAATCGTAATGACTGAAAAAAGAAGGCACTTTGTTTCCGGAAAAGGACCAGATGCCCCAAAAGAAAAAGCTTTACCTTGGGCAGAACAGTTCATCAATCATATGCGGAGAGAACCCGAAACAAGAAAAGTTGCATGTCAGGGAATGTTTCCAAACAGAGCAAACAAAATAGCAGAAATATACTCTGCTATACGTAACGCAGAAATGGACAAGAAATGGAGAGGCAAACAACACTCTTTCAAAATCCTAGTATTGTACGGTGACACGGGCGTAGGTAAAACAACTCAAGCTCTAGCTGGCCTGCAAAAATGTAATGTACCATATTACAAAAAAAACTGCTGCTTCTGGCAAATGGCACGCTAATTACGATTACGAAAGCTATATTCTAGCCGAAGAATTCAATGATAAAAACCAAGATGCAAGCTTTATCAAAGACATGACAACTAGTAGCTTAACTAGCATGGAATTCAAAAATGGATCTGCACTTACTCATGTAGAAAAGTACATAATAACCACTAATCAAGATCCAAACGAATGGTGGAACTGGGAAAATCCAGAAAGCAAAGCAGCTGCTCAACGCAGACTTATCAAAATAAAATGTGTCAAACCTGCCAACTTAACAGGACTCGACTGCATGAAAGAAGATATCATATCTACTAAATTAGGTATATATGAAGCTATATATGAAGCTGGAAAACGAGATGTTAGATCTAGACGAAATTTGCAGACAACATGAAGCAAAAATAGTAGAACCTGAACCTCTTGCTGAACCACTGACTCACCCTGATATCTTAGCAGAAGAAGCAAAAGAAACATTACAACGATGCCGAAACGAACCTCAAGCTAAAATCATTCCTGTAGATATGGCAGATCCACAGCATATCTAAAAGACGTACCTATACTCTAGAAACAGCTAAAGACCAAGCTGCTTTTTGGACACGACAATCTGTATACTCTGCATGCCTAAACGAAAGCAACGCAGAAAAGATAGAAGATAGGCGAAGACAAAGCCAAAGAGTTTATTTATGCCATTCATGAAAGACTGAATCCTTATGATCGCAACGCTATAGCAGCTAAAAAAATCTTACCAGGATCTATTACCGAGTCAACTGTTGGACATCTGCCAAAAGAACCATCTCGAGCTACCAGGCTCATACTGTTGCGTGGTGCTACAGTGACATTAAAAGTCTTGGATATTCGCTGTTGGATATAGTTCGGTGATAAAAATAAGTTTTTTGTCCCGATTTGCTATCACGAGGAAAAATTACGTGATAGGAGAAGCTTGTGAAGGTCACGAGAGAGGATGAAAAAGTTTTTCTACAAACTGTGGGGCAGTTTAGTGTTGACAATAAGGATGACCATATTCAACTGCTTATAAGGCTGGCACTTATCATCCACGGCATAGTGAGTTTGAAAACATTGCACAGAACTGATGACTTTTCCCCCCATATTACAAGCAAGGCTAAACTCAGAGCTTTACTGCAATGACAATTTATTTCTTCACCCTAAATATAAATCAGGGCTTTACTGCAATGAAAATTTATTTCTTCACCCTAAATATAAGTATGAAATAATCAGAGCTTTACTGCAATGTCATTGTATTTCTTCACCGAAGTATGAAATGACAATGTATTTCTTCGCCCTAAATATAAGCATGAAATATTAATGGTGGATATAATGTTTGGAATATTAAGGAACTGTAACTTTTGTCTTGTACCTGCTACACTCTTTGGAAAAACTTGCATTGTGTAGCCCAACCTTTGAATATAACTATTGACCTCCTCTAAATAGATAACAGGATACAGTGGACGGTTATGCGTTGCTCAAGATCATGCAGTTTTACTATGTAAAATACTCTAGTTATCCTCTGGAATGTACTCCAGCTGTGATGTCACATTCAATTATGACACTGCTGCATTCCATGTTCTTAAAATTAATGGAAGGACTATTAAACCCCAACTGCGAGGCTATCCGAATCAATACCAGATGGTTGCAGAGACAGGGAGGCTGTCCAAGAGTGGCTGGCCAGTCAATAGTAGTAGCTGTAACTCTAGTCCAAATTATCATAACATTTATACCCTCGAAACATACCCGCTATACGATTTAACTATCGCTTCAAAAAATTGTAGGATTAATTTCCAGAGACCAGGTGAGCGCGAAACATAATGAGTTATTTGATGGTCTGATTGGTCTCCAAATTACTATACAGGTTGTGCTATTTCACTGCTAGTAGCATCGATATACAATTTACAAAGACGAAACACCTGAGAAAGCTGTATGCAGTATCTTTATATTTGAGTACAACCCGACAATTCTTGGGATTCTCGCATACTGCTTTTTTTTAGTTCATCTGGGAGGTTGGTTGATCATTATTTTGACTTCAGGCATAATTATGACACCGTTGACTATATGAAGAATTCGCAGAGCAGGAACTTTGCCAGTACATCTGGATTGGGAATATGTTGAGCGGTCCTGGTATCGCAATGGCCAGAGACGAACATAGTCCATTGACTACTGACCCACTATGTAATCTCGGAACACCTTCAGGCGACAGTGGAATACAACTGTTACCTATGATGGCCAGTGGTGAGTGTTTTATACTATTTACGCATAATTATTACTGTATATATGTGTCGCTCATTTTCAGGTATTCTAGTGCTTCACTACCAGCTGTTGCAGAAGCAACTAAAAGTTCTGCTAGCATTTGGACCTTTGGTACTGGAAAGACCACAGCCCTACGGTGTGCTATGGGTATGTTGGGAGAGAACGAGACAAGACTGTACTGCAGCATAACAAAAGAGAAAAGAATAGATCTGTGCTGTCAAAGCACATTGCTAATCGGTGTGGATGACCCTGTATCCAAGGGAAACATCAGTAACTTGATTGTTGCACTCTACAATGGTGCCAGTGTTGGTACACATTCTCAGGGGGACAACGAGTAACCGTCATTCTGCCAATTTCTCCAGAATTGAACAAAAGTAAGGGTCATACCTTAACCGATTATACGCCAAATATCAACCAGTTGATAAAGCCAGAGAGGGAAAGGGGCAAACGGAGTCTGACCCATCCTGGTGCCTTGACGACCATGCATGCAGTCTTATGAAAAATGGGAGCATTGGACCAGTCTTTTGAGCATTGATGTCTGAAAATCACGGCAAACTGCTTGGCGTCTGTTGCAGACAAATGTGTCTAGATCCCGAGGACTCTAATGAATTGATTGTTTTCCTGGAAGTGTATGTGGACTCGTAAAACTGGTAAGTCGGCTCTAGCTATAGTTATACTTCAACCACAATTACAAGTGTCATGCATGTATACTTCTGAGAAACCAGCTAATATGGAAAAAGGCCTTTGCCATGGGTATAGTCCCTCGGCCCTCTATTGTAACATTATTCAACTTTGATTAACAATGTCAATTTAGCTAGTCTGCTGACCACTTTGTGGATTCCTGACATAACTGTTAGAAGGTGGGTGTTGCCTAGGAGACCTTCAACCAGGGCTGAGGACGTTCAATTAAGTCATGAGTCGTGGCCACTTTTTCAAAAGAAATACGACCAAGTGCAGGATATGATCAGGGGGGGACGTTCGATGTATGGACGAGTTGTTGTCAGGTCAGTACATTGTTGATAAGAGTATAGTTTAAAAATTGAACCATGACTGTAACATTATACTGTAAACAGTGTGTTCTGTGTCTATATGTATATAGCGTAAGCCATCGATTATCGACCTAGCTATACCAAACGTCAATCCATTATCGACTATAGGTTAGTATACGGAATGTAGCGGTAATCCGTAATTTCACCCTAGTGTGTCCATTGCGAAGATCTTAAACACTTTTATCCTTAAATCTTGAACTATATTATGGAAACACTTTTCGAAAACGTCTTCGCGGTTTTTCCATCCATGCAAGTGTGATATGAAAGGGTTTTTTCCCATGAGGTCACGAATATTGCAGTTTATTTTTCCAATGTTTGTACCATTAATTATTTCACACGTACTGAAATTTATAGGACCATAATTATATTTCGCGGATAGTAGTTAATTCGCAGAACACGTGTGCCTCAACTACCTCAACTATACATGTCAACTGGGTTCGAGGCTACTGGCTGATTAGAAGCTACGTGTAGCTAGCTGAGCCTAAGAACTAAAATTATAAGAAAAACCTTGATGAGAAACCTAATACAAAAATAGTCAAGGATGCAAGTGCAGAAATTGTTCCAACCCAAATGGTTGTAACCCAACATGTGAAGAGAAAAAATGACGAGGAAGAATCGAAAGCATAGCCCCAATAAAAGGTTTGCTTAAAGTAGAAATGAAATGTATCTGAAGGTTTCTGGTCATATTTGTAATATGTAAATATGTGTGATTTATTATTATATAGGAATATCCAGCTCGCAGTCCCCCTACGTTTGACTCAGATTTCGAGTCCTTACCCCAACCTAAGATTGTGGTAGGAAAATGAATGTTAATTACATGTTCAATATTATTAATTGTAACGTCTTGGCACTAGAAACCACCTCCTGTTGTGTTTGTTTCATTCGAGTCTGAAAGTGAAGCTGAAAGCTACAAGGTTTGGTGTGCACATGTTTGCTGTGCCTACATTATGTAATCATGATATTCTTTCTTGAGGCGGACCTTATTCAAGAGTAAGATAGAGCGTACCAAGCAAGCCTTGAAGCAGACATCATCATTGAACGTGATAAAAAGGCCTCAACGGAGCTAGAGACAATAATCACTTTGCGTGTTTATTTGCGTGTTTGGTGTGTGTAGAGGCAATACTACAATACTAGTACAATAAAAATTATATTTAAATTACATTCTTGTAATATTGTGAACTTAGAGAACCTTAAACTTTGGACTATTATAATTGTATTGCGTTTCTGTCCTTCGTTCTGTCCTTTTGTTCTGTTAGCGCAAGGCCCCTACGGCGGCGCCATCCACTTATGTTATTACCCTGATTTTGTACATGTATAGTTCAGTTGTATGCTCGTATGAATTGATCAACACTGATTGTAAATACTATCTAAGGCTAGACCTAGACAGCTACAGTGGGAATACGACTGGGGGACTGGGGACGACACTCGAAGGAAACTCGTGTATCGAATGATGGCTTTTACACTATACTCACCGATTGTGCTTTACCATGCAGATTCTAGACAATGTACAGTACTATCAACATCACCTGTTACTTGTGGAGCAGTCTGTTTGAAGGGAGGCTGTTGACAAATGTCAAAACATTGCTGCTTCATGTTTGGGCCACATATGGTAAATTGCTAGTAGACCATCGAATGTCCATGCACTCTCTACCACGAGTGTACACGAGTCTTATATGCATGCATGTCTCAACGTAGTGTGGATTCCCCAGCACAAGATTAATGGATGGTGGCAAGCGATTACCCAAATAACTAAACGAGCTTTTATAACATAATAATTATAGTTGTATGGACTCAGTATTCAAGGAAAACCTCACAATTGCATTCTATCGGATGTTGAGATTCAACTGTTTTGTGACATTGAAATCGATCCTCCATCAAATATTTTTGCTTACAGCGGATTACTGATCAATGATTCCCAAAGACTAATAGTGGCACAGAGCCAATCGAATGCTACGAAATGAAACAATTCATGTGTTTTGTACAATCATGGTCATGGTCTCGTTCAAAAGAGTTTTGTACATGACGATCAGGTGATTCTTTTAGTAAGGAATTAAAACCCACTCCAATGAAGCTGGTTTCAAATGTCAAAATGTTCACAAACAAACTTTTACCAGCTAGAGAAGTCGTCGACAAGTGTCTTTATACTGACAAGTGTAGGTATATATATACAACAAACAAACAGACAAACGAACTACTATAACCCGCTGGCTACGGCGTGGTCTCGGGTTAACTAAGAAGGCTCTACCTAAGTGTAGTACAGATAGTCTAAAGTAACTGGCTACTGTAATGCTTGACTTGCAGGGGGTCATCTGACATCAGCTCCGACCCATTATAAACAGTGGCTGCATGGAGGAGATTGGCTCAGTGATAGTAACAGTTGCATCGACCGCATACAGTAAAAACATGTGGGTTGCAGCTGCAGACAAACAAAACTCCATTAATAAGGTAAAAAAATTATACTGTATCAAGATACAAGGCACGAAGTATCACGATAGGTACAGTGCGTGGGGCTGAAACCATGGTGATTGTGTGGGCGGGGTTTCGCATTAAAAGAGTCAGAAATAGTGTGTTGGCAGAAACCATGGTGATAGTGTGGGCGGGTATAGTATTAGCTGATTCAGCAATAATTGAACGTACCCGGACACACATGCGTTTATTAAATTAAACCTAAAAAAAGGATGTTGCAAGCACCGCGAATAAACGCCCATGTGCTTCTATTCGAGTATGTGCGATTATTATTAAATTGCTTATAATGCAACTTTGCGAAAAATCGTTAAAAAACCAGAAAAAAAGTGTCTTTCGGTAGAGAATCGGGCAGTAAACAAGAAAAACCAAAAGAAAATTCGAAAAAACGCTGAAAAAGCAAAGAAAAAGCTTAAAACACCATAAATGCTCCAAAAACGCCTAAAAAACGACCTAAAACGGCTAACTTTGCGAAAAACCATTGAAAAACCAGAAAAAAGGTTTCTTTCTGTAGAGAATCGGACAGTAAACAAGAAAATCGAAAAGAAAATTCGAAAAAACATTGAGAAAGCAAAGAAAAAAGCTTAAAACACCAAAAATACTCTATAAACGCCTAAAAACGACTAAAAACGGCTAACTTTGCGAAAAACCGTGAAAAAACCAGAAAAAAGGTGTCCTTCGGCAGAGAATCGGCCAGTAAACAAGAAAAACCAAAAGAAAAATCGAAAAAACCTTGAAAAAACAAAGAAAAAAGCTTAAAACCCCAAAAACGCTCTAAAAACGCCTGAAAATCGACCAAAAACGGAATACTTTGCGAAAAACCGTTAAAAAACCAGAAAAAAGGTGTTCTTCGGTAGAGAATCGGACAGTAAACAAGAAAAACCAAAAGAAAATTCGAAAAAACATTGAAAAAGCAAAGAAAAAAGCTTAAAACGCCAAAAACGCTCTACCAAAAACGGCTAACTTTGCGAAAAACCGTTAAAAAACCAGAAAAAAGGTGTCCTTCGGTAGAGAATCGGACAGTAAACAAGAAAAACCAAAAGAAAATTCGAAAAAAC
>VSKX01048571.1_pt1 | contig 13131 bp, 14 predicted proteins | sample 4799481 | NCBI WGS metagenome assembly VSKX01 (sample SAMN12179537, study PRJNA552185) | sponge metagenome | biome: deep-sea hydrothermal plumes; feature: spots directly above weak diffusing fluid; material: sea water; isolation source: sponge from the Swan site of a hydrothermal vent ...
ACTCTACAACTGTATATAGCGATTCAACTGCTGCCCTCTGACATTACCTCTGAGTCCAAAGTATATGCTTGCAAAGTAGCTATAATTATGTTTCAGGATAGAAATTAAAGTTGATCAGATTTCTCATTTGGAACGTATGTATCTCTCTAATAGGAGTAGTTGTTTCTGCACCCAAATAATAGTCTACTATACAATAATATTATAGCATTATACAGCAGTTTGCAATTAAGGTGCTTGTCTTTATTGCCAAATTAAAGTGGCATAATAATGTCTCCACTTTGCATATGGTCATGCCAGTGGCGTAGCCAGTTAGGGGCATGCAGAGGGAGCAGTTTTGCTCTCCCCTTTTTCAAATGCTGGCCTACTTAGCTTAGCTAACGTTCTCTGCTCGGACTGTAGCCTTCTTGCTGTTTTATACGTTTAGTGCTTACACGATAGAACTGTCATTGTGGGTGGGGCTGCTCTGCATTGCGCATGGGTACAAGGCTGGAATGTGTGTGACTGTATTGTGGGTGGGGCTGCTCACTGTGCATATTGACCACAGGTTAGCTAACTCTTCACTGAGTTGTGTAAACAGACATATACATCAATACGTGGCGATTAGCGTGCATGGAACAGGCTATTGACGAATTCTCCAGGAGACATCTTAGGCGCCTTTGACTAGCTGTAAGATACTGACTGTAGGACTCAAACACTAACTATATAGCTAGTAGCTACTATTAATTTTATGTTTGTTGTGCTGTGTCAGTGTATGTGCAAAATGACGTAATTAATAATGGGTGTGGTTCCACCCAACATTTTTACCGCTTCGCGTGGCTAACCTGCATTCAGTACGCGCTACACGTGATCTTTGCTCCCCTGTTTTCAGATTGCTGGCTACATCTCTGCATGAATTATTATATGGTACTTTGTACACAAGTTATTACAAACCAAAGGTGGACACATAAACCATTAGGACAAGCAACTTGCAAGCTGCTGTACTGTATTCCCTACCCTACACCCATAAGGTATACAACAACACCCATAAGGACACTTTACACATGCCCTCCCCCCATAACTGTACGTACAATGACACAGCAACGCATCCTATGAATTTTATCAAAATTACCAGATGGTTCTTTATGTAATCATTGTATATAATATTCATCTCCTTGCAGTAATACAGCAGGTGTTACCAAACTGTGCTGACCTCTGTGATCCCATCTCCAAGCAACCTCTCACTCTAACTCCGATTGACATCGCTACTCTCTCTCTCCTAGTTACCGGTTGCCCACCATTTGCTGCTGAATCCTCGCTGAAAGAACACTTTGAGCAAGAAGTTAATGGCCAGCAAATTCAAACTATTAAAATATCAGAAGACAAAGAAACTGCAACAATATGCTTTGACCGTCCAACAGGTAAATATGCTAGGGTTTAGATATATTCTTTACATAATCTTATGGTCATACAGTTGCCTTGTCATTCTCAACAACAACTGTATTGTTCGGTTTTAATCTTCATGTTGGGCTCAGTTACAGCCATCCAGAGACAGTTTCCCCTTCTGTCGAGACAGCTGCTCTCTCAGCAGTTACCACTCTCTGTGTGCAAGGACTCCCTGAGAAAATGCTTACTGATAATCATTATTTGTCAAAAGTTTTGGGAGGGTATTTCAAGAAAACCACTGGCTTTGAAATGTCTAATTGTAATATTAAGTATGGAGCAGTTTTTTTGACATTTACAGATGCTTCTGGTGAGTAGCCAGTTTATCTAACTGCATGTAGCTATATAGTTTCTTCACACAGCTGTACAAACCATTTTGACTAATCCACCAAGTCAGAAATTCATGGCTGGTAGTGTCCTGCACCTATCAGCAGACACAGAGCTGCCCACAGAGCTTCCCACTGATTCAATCCAAGTCCCTCCCACTGCTTCGAGTATGTGGGGTTTCACGCCTTACCCAGTTGTGTCTCCTGGCAGGCAACTCCCTAAAAATGTATGCCCTCCCAATTGTAACTCATATGTACAACCTCATCCAGTTCCTCATCAAAGAATAAATGAATTTCAAACTGATCACTGGAATTCTCCAAGGATGCCACAAGCAAACCCACCGCTTCAGTATTACACATGGCAACCACAGCCACAGCCCTCTAACATACATCACAGTCTGTCAGCTCCAAATTATAGTGTAAAGAACACTCAGTTGCCTTACGGACAGCAGCAAGCTCTCTATCAGCCCACAGGAATAACTGGGAATCAACAAGGTAGGATTTCTCAGAGCCGGGTGGGTGCCGTTGTGGTACACACCTAATTGACTTTACTGTTGTAAATGTGGATACATATCTCATTACAGTTCCGAATGAAACAGCCCACCTTTCCGCGTCATTTCCTGTGGTTACTAGCATGTGTTCTAAGGTGCAAGTTAAGATCAGCGACCTTTCTGAAGTAGCTAAAAACCAGTCTGTCCTGCGGCTCTATTCCCAAAATTTATTTGGAAAAGGCTCAAGCATGGAACTGTTTGGGGATACTCTCATTGTCACCTTGGAAACTCCCACAAGTCAGTTTATGTAAATGTTCCGGCAAAATCACTTAAAAAAAGTATTCACGAGAATGTTATCCAATACAAATAGCTAGTTTGCTGTTGCTCCTGGCCATGCTAAAATTAACATTAATTTTGTTGAACCGTCGCAAAATCAACGAATTCACCAGCCTCGAAATATAGCTATGTGTTATACGGTAGTTCGACACTTTGAAGCTCAAAGTACATGTAACATGTACTTTAAGCTTTACAGTGTCGATTATATATGTAGCTATGTATGTTTACTGCAGATTGGGAGAAGCTCCTACAGCTATCCAAGACAAAGCCTCTAGAGGGTGTTGTGTTGACACTGTCTCCCCTCGAGCCTTCAGATACTATCCTTGTCACTGGCCTTGAGAAAACCACACCTGATCTCCTCCTCAGGTACATAATAGTCAATTTTCTTGATGAAGATGATTCTGTGACGTCTGTGATGCGACTCTCTCCCACACAAGCTCTGGTCTCTTTTAAATCACAGCAAAGTACGTTTTCTTAAATTTCCTATAGCTATATAGTTATAATCCATTTACAGGTGCTCAGAAATTGGTAATCAAGGCATTAATTGAAACTGAAGGTTTGAGCCTCTCCCTAAATGAGCATTATCCGTTTATGGATGCTAGTGAATCTGGCAGTCAAAACGATCCACTCTCCCAATCAGAGGAGGTTCAGCATGTACCTAGTCCGCAGAAGAAGCCACTCACTAAAGGGGAACGTTACTTTATAAGAAACACACTCTCTACACTCAATAGCTCTTTGGCACCTCTTAAGGCTCACGCCAAAGTTGAAGAAAGTGAAGCAGAATGTTTTATCGTGATTTTGCCCCTTGAAGGTTCGAGTAGTATTGACGGCTGGACTGACAAAGTTGCATTGGTTCAAACGGAACATTTTGAAAAATTTTCAACTGAGAGTATTTCTTTTCCCAATGAAAAAGCAAAGTTAGGTATCTTAGAATTACTTTGCGATGTAGAGGCTGAAACAATGGAACAGCAAAAAGGCTCACTCATCATTGCAGGTAGTAAAGAAGCAGTTGACCGAGTGTTTCAAGAAGCTAATAAGATACGTTTGCAAAACGAGGTCACAAAAGATGTCTTGAACCATCCCAAAAAGCACATAAAATTTTTGTCCAAATTCTATCCCAAAGAGTTAAAGAAAGTTGCTGACCGAGAGGATGTTCATGTCATTCACCTTGACCCAGATGCTGAAACCATTTCTGTAACAGCAAATCTAAACGGACATAGAAAGGTTAAAAAGTTTCTCGAGCTCCTGAGTACAGCAGAAGAAAAAAAGTTACAACTGTCTTCCTCTGCCTACAAACTGCTCTCCTCACCACGTGGTACTGAGAAATTAAGCGAAATGTTTTGCATGTCCGATTCACAGATTGTTTATGATTTTGAGCAGACTCAAGTTTCTGCTGATGTACAGTATCATATCTGCTTTGTTTCTAGGAATAATAAAGATTTAAAAACTGCTAAACTAAATGTGAAGAAATACATTAAGGAGGAGAGAATTGGCAAAATTAGTGTTGCTAAGATACGAGTGACTAGTAGCAAAGAGTGGAGAGAATTAATGTTTAAACTGCATGACGAACATTTTGTATTTGTTACTGTTGAGGAAGCAACACAAACAATTATTATTACTGGTGACCAACTTGTTTGCAAAAATATCAAAGAAAACGTCGAAAAATTCTTAGATAAGCACACTAATGTTGAGGAACATGTGATGGTCAACAGCAGCAAATGGTTCATTTTAAAGAGCCATTTTGATAACGAACTACAGAAAATAAAGAGAGAAGCTAAAACTAAGCAGGTCAACGTTGAGTGGCCTAAACACATCTCTAGCCAGTCACCACTTTCAATACTAATTTCTGGAGAGCCGGATGTGGTAGACCAAATCAAGAGCAAAGTGTCCGAGCTTCTACCGAGTGTGAAAGAAAAAATGTCACGAATCAGAGATGTGGCAGCTGCCGGACAAGTTCTGAGAAGTATAGAAAATGAAGTACGTCTCCTAGAAGGAGACGAGAAAGTAAAAGTGGAAATAATACTCGAAAATGACAACAGCAAGGAGCCAGAGGCAACCGTTAGAACAGAGGGAGTATTATTGTGTGTGGCAACTTCCCCAAGTGGATCACACGTGTCCATTTATACCGGGTCGAACTTGGCACAAAATGCTCCTGTCGAAACCATTCTGAATTTTATTACCTCTACTCCAAACACGCAGGTCGGGCACCTCAATGAAGTACTAGAGTCTGGGGGGAATGAGGTGATAGAGGATTTCAGACAAAAAATCTCTGAATTTGTGAAACTTGAACAAAATACGAATTTTAGGACTTGTAGTGGACAACTCAAATGCTCACGGTTGGTCCACAGTGTCATACCATCATGGAAGGATAAGGAGAGTGATGATGTGAAAAAGGAATATTGTGTTGAGAAAGCTTTAAATGCGGTTATGGCTTCCACTGCAGGCGGATCTGTTCTCATCCCTCCCCTCACGTCCGCTCCCTTCCATTATCCCCCCAACGTGTTTGCAAGGGTTGTTTCAAAAGTTGCAGCCAACTCAATTTGGCAGGTGGTTGTCTACGTGGAAGATTTTTGTCATGTAAACGAATTTGAGAGTGCTTTTTTAGATAGACAGTTTCAGGTTAACCAGATGGTGTCTCGGGAATCATTGATAGTTCCCAAGAAGAAAAAATCTGACCCTGTCTCTGCAACTGCTGGGACAAAAACAACTTCCAATCTGAGCAGCTTTATCACCCTAGTCAATGGAGACTTATTGGAACACCAGGTACTGGGGATACTTAATTGCTTGCATGATTGTACTAATGTGTGTGCGTGCATGCGATTTTATGTGTGCTCCGAACTACCCACAACAGCTACTATAATACCAGACCTTGTATTGCTAAACAATAAGCCTGAACACTGCACCAATTATATATAAAGCTATGATAATTACAAGGTAGGACGGTTGCAGTGTATATATCAAGTTTTTATCTGTATTATAGGCTGATGTGTACATCAACTCTACTAACTCCAACTTGCAACTAAATCAAGGCGAACTGTCTCGTCTCCTACTCAAAGCCTGCGGTAAGGAGCTCCAGGAGGAGGCTTCAAGGTGTGCCCCACTGCAGCATGGGCGAGTAGCCACCACCAAAGCGTATGAACTACACAAGAAATGCAAACAAATTTATCACATTTTTTTGCCTGACTACAAAGCGGCCAACTCTGAGAAAGTGAGAGTAATACTATAATATTATGTTCATGCATCGTACATGTATAGCAATCAGCAATCTTATCGGGTCTATATCTAATGCTTAGCTAACTATAATAGCTTCGTAGTTGCGATGTAATATTGTGATATTGTATGCAGGTGTTTAGAAACACTGTCAGAGAGATCCTCCGTGTTGCCAAGAGTAACGGTGTCTCCTCAATTGCCATCCCGTCACTGGGCGTGGCTAATCTCAGTTATCCTGGAAGTGTGTCTGCCAAAATTCTGTTTCAAGAAGTTATTACTTTTCATTCTCTGAACCCCAAATCAATTCTGAAGTTCACCTTTGTGATCTTTGATAAAAAAGTGTTTCAAGCATTTAGTCAAGAGTTTGATCAGCAAAAGATTGGGCAAGAATCATTACCACAGGTATTGATAATTATAGTTATATATTTATATAGTGGCTGTTTAGATGATTACCAGGCTTGCAGTAATTGTCTTGAGGGCATGGAGTGCAATATTAATATACTGCAAAGCATTCAGTTCACCGTATGCACAGTTAGCTGTAACATATCCAGAGAAGTGTCATGTCAATTGTTGAAGTTGGAACAAGACTATAACCACTTCTTAGGCTAGACAACGAAATATATAGTGTCAGCTACAGAAAATAAGCAGTGGCGGTTTCAGGCAGGGGTAGTATATGGACTCCAGCCCCCCCCCCCCCCTTGGCATGCATAAATCCACCCATGTCAATTATATATAGCTACTATTGTTTCCAAGGCTACCTGGTAACTGAGGGGTAAATAGTTTACGTCCTTCACAACGAAAATTACCCGCTATAGAAGAATGTGTTATCAGAAACAGCCTTGATGTTATGTTGGGGTACGACATGGCTAGGAAAACCACTATAAACAGAGTGTGATAGACTATAGCTATAGCTAAGCTTCGTTTGACCTTACTGGAGCCTGCAGAACCACAGAAAGAACTGCTTGGGTAGGGTACAACACATGTGTTCTTTTTATCAAAGCTAGGTCGCACTAGCGAGTGCTCCCGTATTACATTCCTGACATATATATGACTATAGCTATAGCAGTCATGTGATTACTATTGCCAGAGTCGAGAAAACATCATGTTAGGACTATAAGATTTGAGTTGACCCTTCGTTTTCTTTCTATAACTTGGTCATACTTTAAACTGTTGCACAAATAATAATATATAGTCTTGTATGTAAACAGCTCTTCCAGTTAGCTAAAAATGAGGTGATTACCTACCAGTCAAAAGTTAGCTGTATTTTGAACCATTTTTTGTCCACTGTATAGCTATGCCTGGGCTCGATCAACTCAAATCAAAATGTTCTACACATTATGTCACATGACACATATATGTGCCAGCAGCATGCAAACTCTGCAGCAAACACGTCATTAACTTCCAGTCGGCGGGTGTGGTTTCCAGTCACAAAAATTGCACGCTAGCCCCCATAGTATAAATCCTGGCTATTTTGTTAATTGGTTTTTAACGGCACATGGACATTCATTTATACATGCAGGCATCTTCAGAAACTTCCCTTCCAGCAATCACATCTACTGAATTAGGGAACATTACTCTCTCTATTGTCCAAGGCGACCTAGCTGAAGAAATTAGTGATATCATCGTGAACACTACTACTGAGGATATGGACCTTAACCGGACGGCCGTTTCTAGAGCAATTCTCGCAAAGGCTGGTGATCAGTTACAGAAGACGTGTAAGGATTTGTTTGATCATGGATACCGATTAGATGACGGGAAGACTGTTACTACAAATGCTTGTGGATCACTTCGCTGTAAGAAAATAATCCATGCCTATCTGCCACACAAAAGCAATAATGGGTCTTTTGCAGCACACCTCCCCAAACAGTTTCATTTGATTGAAACTATCATTCACAGTTGTATGGAAGAAGTGGAAAAAATGGAAATGACATCGATATCATTCCCAGCCTTTGGTTTAGGAGCGGGTGGATACACGGTAGAGGAAATTGCTGAGCCAATGATCAAAGCCTTCCAAAAACTCGCATCTCCAAAATATGTGAAATTTATACGAGTGGTCGTTTACGACCCAGCTCTCTATGAGAAGTTTAACACAATCAACACCCAATTTTTTGGTCCCAGTTTACCTGCTCGAGTTGTGTCTAGAATTCAAGGTTGGTGGAAAGGGGATAAAGGCAAGGATCCTCAAGATTACGGTGGGACTCCAGCTCATACATGTACTTCATCCACCTGGCCTGTTTCATACTCAGCAGCAAGTTGCACAATTGCTTGCACAATTTTTGCTGCGTCTGATTTCCAATGCAATAAGATTGAGAAAGAATTACGACAGTTTATCTCTGATAAATCTGTAACTGAAACAATATCAGACAGTCACATTAAGCACCTCATAGAAGATGATGTTGCAGAGATTGTGCATATTGGGGAAGTATTACGTGTTCAAGTAGATATTGAGCAAAAGATTAAGGAAATTCGTATAGCTGGTGAAAAATCGAAAGTGGTTGAAGCCCAACGTGATATTGAGAAAGTTTTGAGCTCCAATAAAGAATTGATAGCAAACCTTCAACAGTTTGAGTGGAAGAGTGAGGAAATTGATGGGACTTATGAACTCTTTCCTTGTGAGGCCAGTAAAAAATTAGAGCGTGCTCTCATCAAGAAGATTGGCACTATCGAGTTGGTTGTGGATGGTGTTACCATAGGGATCGATTTGACGAATAACAGAGAAACAAATAAGACAACTGGAAAACAAAAGATGATTGCACGCACTAAAAAATCGATGCAAGCCGTTGGTATGGCATGGCATGCATTATAATTAGCTAATGCATAATCACAAAGCCTTTGTTTGCATCTTAGATAGCTAAATAGTAAAAAAAAACTTTTACAGTATTTTTGATCCAAATTGCTTATTGTAGCTATTAGCTATAGCTATACACAGCAAAAAACGATCAGTTAAATAACTAAATTTGTTAAAATAACCAAATTTCAGTTGATTTAACCAGGCACTCTTGCATCATAATAATTTTATATGGCATTATAGATTATAAAAAATACTACCCCTTTAATTGATTTTTCTACATTCCGTACTACAGTTGTTACTTGTACTTAGCTATACATAACTAATGTTTTAGTGTGCTGTTCAGCATGATGTTTTGTTCTCTTGTGTTCAGACTTTCCACCCACATGGGATAAGCGGGAAAACCCTAGTCAGAATGGAGAGCCTATGTCATGCATGCTTGAGGTGGATAAGACGACACCAGAATACGTTGATGCTGTCAAAGAGTTTGAGGAGTCCATGACAAGTAGGAATGTCAACTTTTCTATTGAGAGAGTTGAGAGAGTTGAAAGTAAGGCTGAGTACTCTAAACACATGGCCCTGCAAGATGCCATCAGGGTTAAGCACAAGAAGGAGCCAAAGGTGAGAAGGCTGTTTCACGGGTCCAGGCAGGATAAGTTGCACCTGATCGCAGTTCAGGGGTTCAACAGAATCTTTGCTGCTGATACAAACGGTAAATCACAATTTGCATGCAATGCATATAACTATGATGACTTCACTGATTTTCCCTGCAGCTGCTTTCTTTGGCAAAGGTGTTTATTTTGCAGTGGAGGCAGCTTACTCTGCCCAGGATAAGTACGCTGTTCCTGACTCAAGTGGTCTGCAGTACATGTTTGTGTGCCGTATGATTGTTGGGGAGTACACGCAAGGTCATCAAAAAATGGCGACCGCCCCTCTACTGACAGCTGACTCCAAGGAAGTGTACGATAGTCTTGTGGATAACATTGATACTCCAACCATTTTTGTTGCCATGACTGATGCTCAAGTATACCCAGAGTACCTTATTTCCTTTAAGAAAATCAAGTAGAGGTTTAGCTATGTAGTATACTAATTATGTAGCTAGCTGCTGTATAGAAACTGTAGTTAGTTATGTTAATTAAAATTTAATATGCTTGTGTTTCCCCCTATTTTTGAGTATAGCTAACGTAGGTATAGTTATTAGTTATTACATAATTAAATTTTTATCTTAGAAAGATGCAAATTAATTTGCATATTAATACATAATTATACATAATATTAATTTGCTGACAATATAATACAGATATTAATTTGCATATTAATACAGATACATATCAATTTGCTGACAATATAATTATAATTTAACTGATCAGCTATTATAAGCCAATTTTGTTTACAATTGCTTCATAGCTAAAACTGAAAAATGTAGCTAAACCAGAAATGCCACTTCAGATACGTATAACTAATTCAGTCTGGAATGCGTCCTGGTATAACAATTATTTTGATAGTTGCACTGTCGGTGTTGTAAGCCTCAGCAATGGCCTCCACTGCCTCAGTGTACGTCTTCCCTCGAATACGCTGGTCATCAACTTGCACCACCTCAAAACCAGGCTGCAGATTCAGTGCAGAAACAGCACAATCATGTCACAATAATATTTATGAACAGTACAGTATAGCCATTAATTAAATGTGTAGTGGTGCACAAACCTGTATGAATCCATCCTTGTACACGGCTCCTCCTGGTCTCAGCTCACGCACATACACCTTCTTATAGGGAGTGTCTGAACCACCCTTCACTGCCATACCTGCATGTGTATGGTGATGGTGGGGGGAGGGGGCATCAACCGGTGTGATAGTGGGGGGGGAGGGGGGCAACAACCTTACGCATATATGCATACCTACATACTTCGTGTACATATAGCTATCAGTTAATGGTAAAGAAAAAGTTGAGAATAATAAAAAAAAGTACGTTCCAGGATTTACAAGCGTGAATGAACATAGAAGATGACCTGGTGTCCCTGGCACGAAATACTTCGTTGTACGGCATACATGCATGAAACATAATAAAAAGCTGAGATCTATAATTATATACATGCATGTAGCTAACTGAAACAGGTCCCTGTACTGTATGATGTATACTTGGTCAATAATCTTGCAGCTAATATTCCTTACCTAAAAAGGCAGACTCTTTGGGCACGTCAACCACAATTGGTGTAGACTTTGTGAGAGGGTAGGGTGTTTGGATGCTTGCCTGGTCGTTACCCCTTGGCTCATGTGATCCCCCATCTGTCTGGTCCACTCCACTGGACAGGTACGACTCGCGAGTATTACCCCCAGATAGATTGGGGTCACTGTACATGTACGATAGGGTGTATAGAGATATAGAATTGTGTGGTTGAGTGATTGTAACACAATGGAGAGCTATGTCCATTGACTGCTAAGTAATCAATATGCATGCAGGCATAACATGCACTTAAATATTGCCACTAGCTATGTAACAGTATAGCCTTGCTTGATCAATACCTGCTTGTCACGTGAGACCTCTTCTGTAGAGCAGCTGTCTGTCTGGAGCCCCCCAGTACTCCGAGGTCGGGAAGGGAAGACTTCTTGTCAGCTGATTGAAGAGAAAGTGGCCATCTCGGCTCTATACAAAAAACACCGTCTTCATAACACACACACAAACACTGTTGTATTTCACAAAATTAATGTCATTGATGATTCACACAAGAAACTTAGCTTTGTACATGTTAGCTACTTTGTACAATATTATACACAAATACACCCACTCTCAGCCGTTACTCATACAACAAACAGGTAGCTAAATCCGTGAGTATCTGTGAGTATTGGTTCTTTATAACAAATTATAACCAAAGTACAATAATTACATGGAGGGAATTCGTTTAATGTGAGTTTGTATCTGGAGTCGACTGTATTTATATATACACAAATGCCCCTCACTCTCTGCTGATATTAAGGCAGCATTGTAGTCAACCATCACATCTGAAACAAGACAGAGATAGGTAATACGTACGCTACGTCGTAAAAAAATGTAGCCACGTCACTCACCTTCTCCTGAGCCGCCAGACTCAGTATCAGACATGTGCAGAGCCTCCAGCTCACGATGGGACATCATCTCATCAAATATTACAATATGGGTGGGGTTTAATACAGACCTATATGGAGGGCAGGGAAGTAGGTAGACGTGTATTCTGATTGGTTGAGCGAACAACGTACCTGACGTCAGTAAGTAGCCTCATTTTGTCAGGCGTATTTAAGAGTGTAACGAGGTCGTCTACAAAGTCTGTTAGGTCATTGTCTTGTTCGTACTGTGTGCATAGCGGAGAGTAACATTATTCACAATGTCTGAGCACCTTAAGTGTATTCACCAGCTAGTTAATTGTTTACCACACACACACACTCATCATCAACAACAACACACCACCCTATCAACATACCTATACATTATGTAGGTCTTTAAATACCTCCTCTACCATATGGCATGCTCAGATGAAATGAGTCAGTTTTTATATAGGTTAGGTGTAGGCTTTGTGTTTGTGTCCTAAAAAGCATTTTTCAGAGACCACAATGCTGTTTATATATATAGCTCAGAGGCCACAATGCTGTTTATTGCTTGCCCATGCAGAGGCCACATTGACAATGCTGTTTATAGCACGTGCATACCTTCTCGAGACTCTCCTTCAGTGTATTGACATCAGTCTCACGCATCTTTCTCCGTGCATGATCTACTAGCAGCTCCTTTGCTTGACTAGACATTGACGCCAGCATCACCTGTGTTCCCACCCCCCTCTCGAAGAACTTAGGTGTGACGGCAGTGGGACTAGTGAAGGAAGGGGAGGGGGCCGCTCTAGACTCGTGAGTGGCCAACGGGGAGATAATCATCGGCTTTTTCCGACTAGACCCTGCACTCATTCCTGTATTAGAATTATTACTATTAGTTGGCAGTTAGAATGTCAGTATACTGCATACATGCATGTACGTAGACTATAATATTATGTGACAGGGTGATAAAGCGACATCTCATAACTATGTTGTGTTTGTCTGATTGCAATTTTTATTCAATCGATGAAAAGCTCTATGAGATTGTATATTTGACTCAAAAAATCATCCAACTATAGCCCATAGTTTTTTTTCCCAAAATGGGCTCAAAAAATGATTTTAGTGCACCGAGCTTAGCTATCTTAAGCTTCCAAAAAAAAAAAAGAAATTCGACCATCCAAACTAAAGGTATGCAACTCGAAAGTAGCTACTTGCATCTATCATACATGTACATGTCTATAATTATACCTGGTGAACTTGATTTTGCCAGTCGTCTCTGTTCACTCTCTGAGGGAGTGCCGTAGTCCACAGAGTCTGTCCCTCCCTCTGGGGGTAGCGTGACTGACCTCCTCTCACTCTGAGTCCGTCTCACGGTCGCGTGTCTCTTTGCTACAGGGGTGTGGTCACCGTTTCCCGGGGGGGATGTTGAGAAACTTTGGTCGTTAGAAGAATTGTTGTTTAATGTCGAGCCAAACTTTCTGGGCAATGTGAAAGATCTCGTTCTCTG
>VSKX01090191.1_pt1 | contig 13113 bp, 10 predicted proteins | sample 4799481 | NCBI WGS metagenome assembly VSKX01 (sample SAMN12179537, study PRJNA552185) | sponge metagenome | biome: deep-sea hydrothermal plumes; feature: spots directly above weak diffusing fluid; material: sea water; isolation source: sponge from the Swan site of a hydrothermal vent ...
ATTCTGCTCAAGCTTAGTTTCTCCGCGGACACTATTCAAGGGCGGACACTATTCAAGGGCGGACACTATTCAAGGGCGGACACTATTCAAGGGCGGAAACTAATCAAGGAAATACGGTAATAGTATCCTAGCGTCAGGTAACGCTAGATTAGAGCAATGTTTTATTCCAGTGTAGCATCAGCGTTTTGACGCTAGCGTCATATTATATAAACCCGCCTTGAGAGTAGATAGAGTGAAGAGTGCTTACCTTGAGTTGGCCACTGGCTACGGCACTATTGAAAGCCAGAGCAATAGCAATTCGTCCTTCATCATTAGAATACAGAATACGAGCCTGGGACCCGACCACCTATAATGCACATACATAGATAAAATCATCATTAACTTCCTAAAGATACATGTACATGACAGGTAGTCAGAAGAGTGTAAGTGGTACTATATGCATGTGACAGGCTCTGGGAAAAGAGCCATATTCGCACAGATATCACTACTTAGTTAAAGTTAAAAACAAGTGCTAGCAAAAACAACATCAAAGTAGCTGGTGACCGATGTTTGTTGTTTGTGCAGTCATAACTCTGGCTAGGATGACGCTATTGAGGTAGGGGAGGTTTCGTTACGTAGCTGAGGCAACAATCTTTCATATCATCTACTTAGTTATAAATTGATCATGTGCACCAATTGGGCCCTTTTCCCAGAGTCTGTCACATTATGTTGTGTAGTAATATGACGCACCAGGTGGTGTTTGGAAGCTTCTCTGATCCAGCAACAGTTATCTTGATACTGCAGCTTCACTGGGTCAGGCACTGAACGAATATACAGTGAGTACAAAAATACGTACAATCATGTCTAGTGAGTGAGTTTCAAAACTAATAACACATGTGTTATTAGTTTTAGATGTATCTAACAAAATCAGACAGAAGAGGAGCCATACGTTTACCCACATCCCTTGCTGATAATGGACTCCAGTACTTGCAGGGCCAGATTGTCAGTGATTTCCAGGTCATTGGGGAGCCCAGATGTACACACCCAACGAAACGGACCAAAACCAAGCGAGAAAATATCCCTGAAACAATTGCCAAGATCAAATTCGTTGTAGGCTGGTAACATTATTATCATGTAAGCAGTACAGTCACTAGAGTGCTCACCCCATGATGTGCTGTACATAAGAAGGGAATGAGAATACTCCTGCTGGACAACCAGCTTTCTGTACACCCGCACCTGATACACAGTATACAGCAAGTTAACAGTTAACAGTTTAACACAGAATACAGACTCAGGTTAGGAGATACCGTATACCCACTAATTTCCTCGCTCAATGTTTTCGTCATTTTCGTCATGAAGGAGCACGCGATGAAAATATTAACCGTCGAAATGTTTACTTGTGTATGTGCAGTGTACATGCACACAGTTTGTGACGAGAAATTGTATCGACGAAAATCGGCGAAGACAAGAGAATAACGAATTGTGGCTATAATTATAATTATATGGTACTGCTTTTGATTTTATGTGAGTGTCATCTGATATTAGCTAACCTGCCCTGCTGGCCTCCAGCAAGAATGCATTGCCATAGTCCCAGAAGTGCAGTCCAGCGTCAGCCAGCTTGTTGATAGCACGCACCTGTCGTACCAAACTGTGGCAAGAAGCAATTAGAGTATCGTAAAACTACAGTTGAACAGAAACTCACCTCTTTTGTACGAGCTCTCTAAATCTCTCCGAGTCATTCTCCATCACATCATTGGCTTCATCAAAACTGAGTTGTACTGGATAGTAGCCACCACCGAATGGGTTATGTAGACTTGTCTGATCAGAGCCTAACTCTACCAACAGCTCTCCTGTGCGTTCATACTCTACCAACACTCTCTCCCTAGGGGGTAATAGTACTGTACCGTACGGGCAGAAAATTTCACGGGTCATAAAATTTCGCTGTTTTCACAGTACAAAATAAAACCACAAAATTTAACTTGCTGTTAAACCCACCTATCAACGGTCATACGTAGAAGCAACAGGCAATAAGCATACTATGCTTCGAAAATAAATATCCGCGAACATTAGAATTTAAGGGTGCTAAAATACAAAATTTTTATCACAGCGATTTTTTCTGCCCGTACGGTATACAACACAACAACAGACAGCAGTATGTGCAGTATGTTCTATTGAACCATAGGAAGCAAATGAAATTGATATGTCTTCAGTGTATATATGTACGAGTCCAATGAAACTTTCTTTTCTTTCTATAACTGTAATGATTGACTCACCAAAGTAGCACTATATTCCCCAGGAAGCCCAGACTCAATGGCTGACACTCTCGTCTGGCCCTCCTGAGTGGGATAGGTGTGATGAGGATACACATCAGCTCAGAGGCACACAGATAACTAACTTTACCTGATCCTATCGATGCATGCATCAAGGTCATCAGTCCACTCCATTAGCCAGCCCTGATTGTAGCGCTTCATCAAGGCATCTGCGTTCACCTGAAACAAGCAACATACAAACAGTGGACATTTTCGTTGTCGAGAGAGCCAAAATGAAAATGTAAACCACAAAAAGTAATATACGTGACCTAGTTTCAAAGCATCTACCTCTGCAATGACTCCAATGCAGCCTGCAATGACGGAAGCCTTAGCTTGAGCTCCACTCATTCCCCCTAGCCCTGAGGTGAGAAACACCTTCCCAGTCAATTCATTGCTGCTCAGGTATTTGCGACCAGCATTCATCAGAGTCAGCTATAATGTAGCATAAAATGATTCGCACCGTAAGAACAATAGCCACAAACGTGTGACTGTGTTCTGTTAACGACATACGTACTGTAGTTCCATGCACGATCCCCTGAGGGCCAATGTAGCAGAAGCTCCCAGCTGTCATCTGACCATACCTGAGGAAGTGGAAGTGAGAACACAGTAGACACACACTACCTAGGTTATAACATGGTGCTAAGAACCTCCACAATATCGTGGGGGAACTAGACCAAGTTGCAGAGGATTTTAGATAAAACTGCTGCTGTGGGCGTACAGTGCCCTCATACTTTCTACGCCTATGTACCGTATAGGTGGGACAACTATTTCGCGAATTTCCCTAAAAATGAATCTCGCGGAATTAATTTTCTTGGCCAGAGCGATCCTGTGCTGCAGCAATGGCCGCTCCACCCTTTGCTATGTTAAATGCCTGCACAATTTCATGAAAATCCTCCCAACAGAGCAAGCAACTCCTCTCCCAGTGAAGGTTGATGAAATTTATTTACCACGAAAAAAAAACCACTATACGGTACATACCCACCCACTCACATTGTTACACCAAGTGCAAAACCTTTCTCGTACTCTTCTCTGGACGAGTAGTTAGGAATTACCTGTGACAAGAATAAAGGCAGTTTTGGTTTAGCCACTGCATTAAGGCTTGCACAGATAGTACGCGAAAGCATTAATTACACACAATTAATGCCATGGTGGTTAGCTATAGTATGAAGTAATATTAATTATGTAATAGGTGACAGGCTCTGGGAAAGGAATCCACCTTAGGATGGTCCAGTTTCAGGTTTTTCTAACTAATGAAGCCCACTTTCAAGTGGTGTAGAAAAATCAAATATGCAGTAACAGAGCTCACCATTCCGTTGGAGATGACACAGCGTGGAGCGAGAGGGTGTGAGGGGAACAGTCCCATGGGGTGACCGGAATAGAGCACGCAGGTCTGGTCCTCCTCCATCACAGACAGGTAGTGCATGAGCAACCAAAACTGGGCCCAGTTGGAGAGAACCTGTCCATTCCCTCCATACGTCACCAGTTCCTCAGGAAACTAGAGAAGAAAATGTATACGCTTATAGCGTGTGCTCACATAAATAATCATTGCATAATACATAATCTGTCAATAAGGATATTATATTGGCATTATAATATATAATTACCTTATTGTTACTATTATAAACGGATACTAATTTTAACCAATTTTAGCGATTTCATGACCATCGCTAAATTTTGTAAAACCTTTTTTCCTAAATATGTATGGAATTTGGTGCGAATCGACAAAATTAGTACCATAAAAAAAGCGCCAAAATTACTACCCGTCTATAATAGTAACATTAACTGATTAAGGTACATAATCAAGCCTTACCTGAGCCACACGAATGTCTAGGTTATTCATAATCATGTGCATAATTCCAGCTGCTTGCTGACACTTGGCCGGGTACTGGTGGATAGGGTATGCCTTTATCTCCAAGACAGGTCGGAAACGGTACATGTAGATGTGACCATAGTCTATCAGTTCCCTGGCAAACTCCCGGGCAAGTAATTCGTGGAGGTGAGATGGAAAGTAGCGGAGAGCATTAGCCAAAGCAAGCTGAAGCGGTCATTCATTGATATTTTATAAATGACTAGTGAGTGGCTTACCTTTTTCTCTTCAGCTGAGAGATTAGGTGTTCTGACAGGAGCATGTGACAGGCTGGGGTCTCTGGGTCTGAGGGGAGGGAGTGGATCCAAAGGCAGTCCACCGCATATCTCTGTGAGACTGGTAGCCATAATATCAAACTTGCTTGTGTGTACTCTGACCTGATTGTAAACGCTTGCTAAACCACAGAAGGTGCGTATAAGCATGCGCAGAAACTGTACATGTTGACGTGACGTACCCTTGACACACCCCTGGCCAGGCCACAAAACTGGTCAGATACAAGTCAGGTAGCATTCTTTAGTAGTGCAACAGAGTTCAATGCCATGGCCATTCATTATTGAGAACAAAGGATATACGCAGCATAGATCGACTAGATACACTTAAGAAGATGCGCATCTTTGCAAAGGTTTTGAGAGATGGAAAAGAGAGTCCAAGTTATGTAATACCTTGCAAGGAGCTCAGCTCAACTATTGCGGACCTGAAGCAAAGCATTCTTGAGCGACAGTCAGAGAAAGGTCCTAACTCGTCTGAACTCAAACTAACTCTAGCTGGAAGTGAAGCCATTCTCTCAGACAAGGATTTGGTTAAAGATGTGCTTCAAGATGGAGATATGGTCCAACTCAGTAAGTTGTCATGACTACAATGCATGCATGTACATATATATCTCTGCACAGGAGCTGGCGGTGGTGTGGCTACTAAAGATGCAGCCATTTTGCCATCGTATGGATTGTATCCAGTCTTCTAATGTGATACTCTAATTACCGTTGTAGTTGTATAGATATTAGACACTACGTACTTCACGACTGCGTGCTTTTCTTTAATAAAATATTTGTTAGATCTCTATGCCAAGCCCTGTCCAGAATCAACAAAGCTGATGTAAGTAATTCACATGTGTAGACCCTACATCATAACTGTTTACTTTCGCTGTGTTTAGTGGTATGAATTGGATGGCAATACTCTCTCCATTGAGGACCTTATCAAGATAGGGAGAGGAGAGTTTCGGGTCAAGGTACAGAAGTGACTGACATTCCATATGGCTGATGATTTTCTTTGTAGCTCTCCCAACAGGCCATTGATGACATCAACAAAGCAAGACGACTCATTGACGGCATTGTCAAGGAGCACAAAGGTATACATTATAGCAACGTACGATAGAGACTTATCGAATATGTAATTACTAGTATTGTTTGCACTGCAGTGGTGTACGGAGTGACTACTGGGTTTGGGAAATTTGCTCGTGTTGTGGTGGAGGGAGACAAACTAATGTGAGTGGTGTAGCTAGCTAGTGCAGTGGCAGGATTAATGACTTTTGTTGGTTTATTGTGAAAATGAGTTCATTGTGAAAATGAGTTCATTGTGAAAATGATTACGATTAACTATCTTATTATGTTATAATTATGATTATTAGCAGAGTCGTGACATTGATTTCTCTTGTTGACTATGTACATGTTCTTCTCTCGTTGTACAGAGAGCTTCAGGAGAGCCTAATCAGGTCACATGCTGCTGGTGTGGGCCCTCCACTTCACCCAGAGAAAACCAGGCGACTCCTGGCACTCAGGATCAATGTACTGGCCAAGGGATTCAGGTGAGGGGGGCTGGTTTGAACCCAGAGGAGGTACGACACGAGTACCTCAATTAGCAATTAGTGAGGCATTCCGGTCACGTGCAGCCAGTGAATATAGCTATGTTAGAGCTGCGTAATCACCTCGCTAATTGCTAATTGAGGTACTCGTGTTGTACCTCCTCTGGTTTGAACCACCTATTGGGCCAATTTGATCACATTAGACACTTTTAATTCACTTCTTTCTAAGTGCTAATATGTTGCTAATATAGAGTGTTAATAGGTTGCTAATATAGAGTGTTAATAGGTGAGGGTTTCAGAGGTGTTGTTTATTCCATTGCAGTGGAATCAGACTGGAGACTGTCGAACATCTGATCAATGCACTAAATGGTAAACACTCCCGTATAGTGTTCATGAACTACTCTTTTGGCGTTTGGTGTATTGTTAATGGTGCATGCAGTTGAGTATGTGTGCGATTGCTGAGCAGTATGAACTTCAGATGGACTCGACACACTGCACTGAAGGCAGGACCAACAAGTTTTTATCAGTTGAGATTTTGTCTAGACAGTAATGTATTGAAAGCCTTCAACGTGCAGGATATAGAATACTAACTAGCTTTTCACCTTGCACTTCCTTTCATAGGATTCCTGCTACATACACACACCAGCTAGAATCTGACAACTACCACACACAGCAAGAACAGCTCTCTCTTAGGGCCTACTTCGTATCTTGAAACCGACTCGTGCAGTCATTAGATTAAGCTACACACATTCAATAGTAGTAGTAAGTATGCACACAATCACTACTCTCTTTCTCTCTCCACAGCGTCGTGTCTCTCGTACATTCCCGAGAAAGGTACTGTGGGTGCCAGTGGTGATCTTGCCCCACTCTCTCATCTGGCCCTGGGCATGATGGGAGAAGGTGACATGTGGAGCCCTACCACAGGCTGGGGACTAGCCAAAGATATACTCCAGGCACACAGTCTGCAACCCCTCACACTTGCTCCAAAAGAGGTGAGTTTGCATGGAGGCTGTATATCACGCGAGTTTTTGTTTGAACACACACACATCTGTTAGTGTCTGTTTGTAGTGAATAGCTTCTGTGTTCATGTATAAACTGAATCTGTGTTGTGGTTAACTCTAAGCCTATGACGCTGGAGCTTTGGTAGCGCTATGAGCGTCCGGAAACGCTCGATTAGAACCTGGGTGTAACGAGTGTTTTTGACACTTGTGACGCTACTCAAGCTCCAGCGTTATATTGTGAACTAGGCTTTATTTAGCCTTCTATTCATTCAGGGTCTCTCTCTCATCAATGGGACTCAGTTTATCACGGCTATTGGAGCAGAAGCTGTCTACAGAGCTGAGCTTATCACTCGTCAGGCCGATGTCATAGCTGCATTATCGCTGGAAGTGCTCCAAGGCACACCACGGGCATTTGACTCAGCCATACATGCCAGTCGACCCCATCCTGGCCAGCAGGTGGTGGCGTCTAGACTCAGGGCGCTTCTGGACTCCAATATACATCCCTCTGAGATAAGATGTAAGTAGCGATATAGTATATATTCAAGTGTGTAGGCAGTGTTCGTTTTATTGTGACAGCACTTGTTGTCTGAAGTGAATTGTGTATTGCATTTACTGAGAATCAATCTGTGTTTGTTTGTTTACGTGCGCGCAGTGAGCCACAAGAACTGTACTCGAGTGCAAGACCCCTATACCATGCGATGTATTCCTCAAGTCCACGGGGTGGTCAACGACACTATTCACTTTGTGAAGGGCATTCTGACTACTGAGATGAACAGTGCACTGGACAACCCTGTAAGTGTTTTAATGGGTTTTCCTTTTTCAAAGTCATAGAAAAGAACATAACTGTGGTTGTGATGTATTGTGTCAAGAGTGTAATACACTCTTGATTGTGTTTATAATTCGATCCTCTTCCAGATGGTTCTTGCAGACAGGGAAGAGACCATTTCTGGTGGTAACTTCCACGGAGAGTATCCTGCCAAGGTACTAACACAGTCAATGATCTGTACGTGAATAAGATATTCTGTTTTTGTAGGCAATGGATTATCTGGCAATTGGTGTCCACGAGCTTGCCAACATGAGTGAGAGGAGGCAGGAGAGGCTCATGAATCCAGGTGTGCTGTGCAGTCAGTAGCTATAATAGTGTCAATTCTGTAGTTTTATCTCACACTCTTGACTATACATACTCTTGTGTTCAGCTTACAGTGGGATGCCAGCTTTCCTGGTGAAGGAGGGTGGACTCTACTCGGGCTTCATGATTGCTCACTGCACATCAGCTGCATTAGGTAAGGTCTTCCTTCCTAGCAACTACACTTGTACTGTTATCCCATTTCGCTCAGCATGTTTATACATTGGTTTGTGGTTTGACAAATTGCCTTATCTATTACTTTTACCTTTTTATAGTATCGGAAAACAAGGTGCTAACACATCCCTCCTCTGTTGATTCTATCTCTACGTCTGCTGGGACTGAGGACCATGTCTCAATGGGAGGATTTGCAGCACGAAAGGGCCTCACTGTGGTGGAGCATGTGGAGCAGGTGTTAGCCATTGAGCTGCTGGCTGCCTGTCAAGGACTGGAGTTTCACAGACCCAAGAAGACTACTAAACCACTGGAGGAGGTGTACAAGCTGGTGAGGACTGTAGCAAGGTGAGACACTGTAGCGTCATATTACTTATTTTACTCATACATGAGATCCTACTAACCCTATATAGCAGGGTTTTTTTCCTGGGACAAATTTGCTCTAAAAACAAATTTCATGCGGAGCGCTGTGCTGCAGCAATGGGAGCTCCACCCTTTGATATGTTGAACGCCCACACATCATTTCGGGTTTTGCCTAAATTCGCAAATTTATTTACCACGAAAAAAACTCGCTATACGGTATCTGTTTTTATGTACACAATGTGTTTGTGTTATTTCTCTTTGTGGTTAAAAGTGTTTTTGCATTCCCTGTAATGGTGCTTTGTTTGTTTTTGTCAAGGCCCTGGGATAAGGATCGGTTCTTTGCTCCTGACATTGATGCTGTTACTAACTTGCTCAAGGAAGGGAAGGTGGGTCACAATACCGCCGGTGTGTTCTAACAGCACTGCTTAACATTAATGCATCTCTGTCACAGGTGTGGGAGATCACAAAGGCCTACATCGACAATTACCAAAAAGAACTCTCTGAGCATAGCTAGCTAGAGTGAGCACACACGCCACAGGACTACAGTATAACATTGTATTTAGCTACACCATTCTCAATATGTATGTATCCAAATAACATTGTATTTAGCTACACCATTCTCAATATGTATGTATCCAAAATCCAAAATCCCCCATTTTTTCAACAAACAATCTAAATGGTCAGATCAAAGGTTCCCATGTAGAAACTGAAATATACGTAAAACTGAACATACTTAGGCTACTTGATTTGAGACATAGGTCCAACTTTTCTGAGTTCTGCAAACACGTTGGCGTAGTATATAAAAGTATCGGCAGTGGTGTAATGACGAGGGAAGAATGACGGCGGCGCTATAGGTGCTGAGTTCTGTAGCAGCCCCCTCACAAAACCAGAGAGGGCCTCCCAACAGGTCGAGTCACTACTGTGTTTGTCTTCAGCCTGCAGAGGGGGAGATATGACTAAAGTCACAAAAATTATACACATCTCATCTACTACCGTATAGCGCGAAATTTTCATGGGGTATTATTTTTGTTATTTTCGTTACGGAGAGCCCCAAAACGAAAAATCAACCCACGAAAATCTGAATAGTAGCTGCATATAATATAGTAGGCTATGATGACGTGCTCAGGTGTACAACAAAAATAACGAAACGAAAATACACTGATAACGAAAATTTAACCCAACGAAAATTTCCTGCTATACAGTACGATATTAGTTTTATAAATCGGGAAGGTAGAAAAAAAAACCTGGATCAACTATGATGCTACATAACGCAACGCTGGAATTGAATTGTGTGCCATTGGCACGCTACGTAAGCTCCAGCGTCATACTCTCGGAAATGTGTATATCACTAAAATTTAACCTCAACAATTATTCCCTTGTTAGAAGAGCCAATCACTACAGAGCCAACTTTGACAATGTATTTATCGTTGAGGTCGTAATGAACTCCCTTCACGTCCACCTTGTGCCCCTTACGCTGGGCATAGAACTGTTTCAGGTGAAGAAAGATAGAATCTAAAGTGTTCTCAGCAATAATACATTTGTTAGTGTCTAGGACTGCAAAAGTTGTCATTGGGTATTCAGAGCTGTGAAGCATATGAACCAGCTTTTGAAAACCTCCACCACCTGTGTATGTGTGTGCGTGTGTGTACGTGTGTGTGCGTGTGTGTACGTGCGTGTATGTGTGTGTGTGTGTATGTATGTGTGCGTGTGTGTACGTGCGTGTGCGTGTGTGTGTGTGTGTGTGTGTGTATGTGTGCGTGTGTGTGTGCGCGTGTATATGTGTGTGTGTGTGTGCATGCATATGTTGGGAGAAGGGGGACATTTAGCAAAAACTGTGCATACTACATGAATGCCTTTGTGGTACAGTCAATTCCCTCAAAAAAGAACAGTTTGGTTCAGTTGTCAAAACTAGTTCTGACGCAGACTCTATATTTCTGAAGTGCGTGCACAAGTGTATAATTAATTAATACTTAGAGCAGGTGTAGATTGTAGCGTCTCACAGTCCACCGTCCATGTGCCCAGTGATTTGCCTCCTAGACACTCTATTCTGGATTGAAGAAACTCCAAACCTTGGCTAGGATTCCTCCCTTCAGAGGGCTTCCAGTGAACAATGCTGCACAGTGTATGGGAACACAATATAATATTGTTTTTCTTTAGTAAAAAAGAGGCATTACCTACCAACTCACTCCCATTTTCTTATAAAATAAGTTTTGGTATTAATCGTGTGTCACAAACGTTTTGAGCAAACTTTTGCTCATTTTAATTGACGATCCTTGCCAAGTTATATATCATGTGAACGTGTCAGCCACTGAGACACAGTATCTATGGTAGAATGAGTGAAGAAGCTGGGTGTAGCTCTATTGAGGGCTCTGGTGACAGTACAGTGACTGCTGAATGCCTACAGGAGCTTCTGAAAGTGTTCATTACGGGTGCGTACAAGGCCAAGACTACTGACAGGAGGGTATGTATGTGTGTGCTGCTGTGTTCACTGTATTTGCTACTGCCTCTGGTCAATAGCTATTAATTAAACTACTCCACTCACAGTATGAGATTATACAGAAGAAGTGTCTCCATTTTTTCGGGAGGGACTATACTTTGGAGGTGAGCTACGTACATACATATTGATCCAGAAGTGTTGTATATCTATGCATGTGTGTGGATCTAGCTAGCTACTAACCTCTCGTGCCCAGGCTTCTATCAGAAACTGCCAAACGGGCAAATAAAATAGCTAGCTGCATGCACATACAGTCGACTCCAGATACAATGAACTCGCATTACGCAAATGTATGCCTATAACGAACGCACCATTGAATCCCTTTTTTATTCATTGCACTTTGGTTATAAAGAACTTCTGAACTAATTCTCTCACGGATTCACCAGTTTGTTGTATCAGGAGTCGACTGTACTAGTAAACTATAAAGTCACGAAGAGAGTATACAGTACTTACTAAATTGTTTGCAGATAGTGGATAACCAGCAGGGACAGCTGTGCAATCATTACCCGTCAGAAATCATCATTATATCTGGCCACCTCGACACAACACCACACAACGGTCATCAGTAAGTGTGTGTGTCAATAATTATAGAGTAGCACAAAGCAACCCTGTCTGTGTATACAGTGGGTATGTGAATGATGTAAAGCAACTGAAAGACTTGATGACAACGGCCAAGCTTGCTCGTTGTCGCTCGAGATTTGTACTACCTGTTATCTTGTTTGAGAACAAGGTATTGCACCTCATGCATGCATGCATGACGCATGCCATTGTATAGTCATAATAGCAATACGTAGTACAAAGTAATATTAATTTGAGTTGAGCCCTCATTTCTTGCTATAACTTGGCCATACTTTAACCAATTTCTTAGTCTTTTGTGTTTAAACCGCTCAAGAGTCTAAACTATTACCTCATTTTGAGGTGACTACCTACCAGTCAAAAATTAGCTGCATTTTAACTTTGTCTACTTTCAACTCAAATCAATTTGACCTTAGCTCTCATCTATTTCGTGAGTGCTCTTGACCTCATACTGAACCAGCAGGCATTGTTTATACATAAACTTGGTTGTTGTGTAAACAGGAGTTTGTGCATGCATGGTCACCGCAAATGTGTGTTGCTGTTTATATATAGAACATCTGTCGCTCTGCCACACTCTCTACGACGGTGGAGTTGTACGGGAGGTCTGGTGTGGAGTGGATCTTCACGGGGGGTAATGAGCAAGCTGTGGGAGGCGACAGGTTGAGGTCGAGCAGCGCACCCGGTCAAACTCTCAACCAGCCTGAAAACACTGAAACGTAATTTGCACAGAAGTTTGTTTGCATTGAGAATTGCTAATGTCAATAAAGAGCTACTGTCCCTCAACCAACTGTGATCATCATAGCACTTTTGAGCTACTACAGTACATGTACTATGTATACTGTATAGCAGTAAATTTTCGTTGGGTTAAATTTTCGTTATCAGGCCTTGAAAGCGTATTTTCATGGTATTATTTTCGTTGTATGCCCTGAGCACGTCATCATAGTAGCCTATTATCCGCGGCTACTATTCGAATGTACATATTTGTGTGGTTGATTTTCTGTTTTTGGGCTCTCCGTAACGAAAATAAAACCCGGCGAAAATTCCCCCGCTATACGGTATAAGTATTCACATTAGTATCATCTCCCTCCCCATATAGAGAGTGGACGTTACTGAGCAAGGTCAGAGGTCAAGACGTTCAGTTAATGAAGGCTCTTGATATCTCTCTCATCAGTGACCTCATGGTGGAGAAGAAGAAACTCAAATATGGCGTCTAGTGAGTAGAGAGAGAGATAGAGAGAGAGAGAGAACTCCAAGTAGTCTGTGTGTTTGTGGGACATGATTATAGATCATAGATAGATTAGTAGCTCACTGCTACTCTGGGCAACTACTGTAGTATACCGTATAGCGGGTAATGTTCGTGTGGTTATAGTTTCGTTCCAAGGGCTGATATCAGATTTTCGTTCATTTAATTTTCGTTTCGAGGTATAGC
>VSKX01088189.1_pt1 | contig 13090 bp, 7 predicted proteins | sample 4799481 | NCBI WGS metagenome assembly VSKX01 (sample SAMN12179537, study PRJNA552185) | sponge metagenome | biome: deep-sea hydrothermal plumes; feature: spots directly above weak diffusing fluid; material: sea water; isolation source: sponge from the Swan site of a hydrothermal vent ...
AATTATCTTTGAGTTGTCCAAGACCTTCAAGAACATCAAGGCAGTAGATATCATTTGTTGCTAACACTTCTGCAAATATACTAAGCTTTCTCTTAATTTTTCTGAGTTAGTGATCTTTTTTTGTTGCTGAGGGCTAGTATTCAATTTCCGGGCGACATCTAATTTGATGCACTTAAACCCCATACTCTCTCCTATGACGGCTAATATTTCATCCGTTGGTATAACAACTCTACCATAAGCAGAATTACCTACGATAATAACACAATGCCCTCCCTTTTTTAATACCTTGTGAACATTGCGAAGGACCTTCTGCATATCTGAGAAATAACTATCCACCATGTCTGGTATCTTTGGACTCCAAATATCTTGATGTCTAATAGCAGTGATATATTTCTGTATCATCTGCATGCCTTTTTCTGGCACAATTTCTTTGTTTAGATGGGAGGTTAAGCTGCTATTTCTAATATTCTTTAGATCAGAGTATGCATTTACAAAACCACCAAACCATAATTCCACCTTGTAGATCTCTGTATAGTCAAAACAATTTAAGTAAGGAGGAGAGAATACACTAAGTGCTGCAGAGTTTTTGTGTTCTTCTAGGAAATCACTGTCAATATTCCTACAATCTCCAAATACCACTTTATTGTTAGAATCTACAACTTGGTCACCTACTATATCGTCCAACATTTGTTCAACTTTATTAGGAAATGCTGTAATAAATTGCTCTGGTTTCTTCCTTGGCGGATATCTCAAACCATTACCATCCTTCTTAGCAAAACCACATCTCTCAAGAACCGATAAAAATGCGATCAAGTAAAAGTTTCTAATTTTCTCATCTCTTATTCCTAAGATAACTTGGCGATATCTTAAAATACTATCTAATTGACTGCCAAAAACTTTATCAGCAATAGACAATCCAACTCTCTGAACCTTTTGGACTTTGGATGCTCTGTTCTTGATGATACTTTTATATTTATAAATTTTATGGATACTTGATGAATCATAAGTCGCAATCTTTGTTTTTGTAAGGGTATATAGGAATGGATTTACTTCAAATCCTAAAAAGTTTATGCCTTTTTCCTTTGCTGTTAACAAAGTAGTTCCGCACCCACTGAAAGGATCAAAGACCTTACCTTCTTTTATTTTTAACTCGCTCATCAAGTCGCTTACTAATTTAGAGGAATAACCTTCCTTTAAATTAAACCAACTATGGATTGGCAAATTCATATTTCCTGAAAAATTAACTAGGTTGCCATACTCGGGCTGAGAAGTGATAGGGATGTGCATATTAAATAATATTATAGGTCATTTTTTCTAATTTTGATTCTTTCACGTGTCCTATTGGCATAAAAAATGAGAGTTGCTGAATAAAGAACGAGCAAGATGCTCTTAATATACAGAATAAAGCATCTAATTTGTATAGCGAGGAATATTTAATTTACGACCCAAATAAGCTTTTTATGCTAATATGCAATTAATGATATTTGCTAATTTAGAAAACATTAGAAATTGAAATGGATATCAACGGATATAATAGTTCCACGAAATCTTGATATGACAAACATTGAAAACGTTTTCTTAAGAATCTTATATCATATTATTACTATTTACAAACAAGGAAATTAATTATGGCAGGACATGAAACTATCTCAAGACCTAAGGATTTTATAAACATAGTAGGAAAAAGATTCACTGAAGATTATAGTAAAGATGAATTCAATCTTATAGGAGCATCTATGATAGGTGATGGTAGTCCCATTAAGGCAGCTTGGAGTATAGCAGCAGGATATACCTATTTAGGGCAGTTCATAGATCATGATATAACCCACACAAATGGTGGGGTAAACAGAAATACAGCTCAGTTGGACTTGGATAGCTTATACCCTAGTGAGGGTGAAGCCGGCAAAACAATAAAAAATGATAAATTCCTCTTGGGAGATCATAGAAAATCAAATATGAAAAGAGATGGAGACCTTTGTCGCGATGTGAATTTCCATGCAATGATTCCTGACCATCGTAATGATGAGAATATTATTATTGCATCTATTCATCTAACTTTCCAAAAGTTTCATAATATTTTAGTTAATCAAGGGAATAGTTTTAATCAGGCAAAAGTAATAGTTATGGATCATTACCATGCAATAGTAGCATATGATTTTGTCCGTAAGTTAACTGATCTTAACCAGGACCAAATATCTAATATTATTGATAGACAAGAAAAAAGATTTATCTACACAGAAGATATGGTGAGAATGAACGGAGGTCCTTTCATACCTACAGAGTTCTCTGGTGCTTGCTATCGCTTTGGCCATACCATGCTCAGCTCAAGCTATAATTTCAATGATAATTTCCCAGAGGAATATTTCGACCCTCGTCTATTCTTTGTCTTCCCAGATGGAAGACCTAACTTCACAATTGATGGAAGACCTAACTTCACAATTGATGGAAGACCTAACTTCACAATTGATGGAAGCCCTATCCCAACAAGTGATGTGCGCAGTCATAGAATTACTCCTATATGGACACTATCGGGTCATGACCATATTAATAAACTTCAGTCATTAGAAAGGTTTTTTGAAAAAGGAAAGAAGAAAAGAAATTCAGCCGAAATCATTGATACAAATTTACCCGATGTGATGGCAAATCTTCAAGTAAGTGATGCAGCGAATAATGACGAGGTCTTAAAGGATATTGACAAGGGAAATATAGCATCAAGAAATTTACAAAGAGGACAATCTTTGGGACTAGTTAGTGGTCAAGAATTTGCCCAATTCGTAAAAGATAGAAGTAGGGGAACGGTAAATCCATTGCCTGATGAAAAAATACAAGAGGTTATAGAAAACTTAGCTTCTAGATCTGAAGAAAAAATTTCTGATGCATTAAAGAAAAAATTAATATCAAATACTCCTCTATGGTTATATACCTTGGCAGAGGCAGAAGCAGCAGAGGTAGGAACAGGAGCACGATTAGGTCCCATAGCAAGTAGATGTGTTGCCGAAGTGATATTAGGACTCTTAATGGATGATACTATGAATGTTGACTCCATTAGGAATACTAGTCAATCTAGAAAGAATGCTCCATATAATCTAAATGAGCCAAATGAGCCAAATAAATGGAAATCTTCTATAATTCAAAACAAAGAAGCAAGAGATATAGAAATGCTTGATATCATTAAATTTGTCAATAAAAATCATAATAAGGTGATCTAAAACAAACCAGATGGGATAATTAATAGAGAAACTTTATTCTTACAATATATTTAACTAGCTGTTTATTTGTAATAAAAAGGTATGAATAACACAGAATCATTATTAAATAATAATCCTAAGGTTAAGCTACTCTGGAAGCATGAGTCAAAGCTCATGAGTTTATGCGGGAAACTGATGGGTGGTAACAAGGGGAAGTTCATGTCCATTTACGCTACAACAATGGGCAAAATACTCGGTGCCTATTTTCTTTTTCTCGTATCTATTCGTTCCCTTTCCTATAGGTCTTGGATACTTTCGTGCCAAGTTTGAAAAAGAGGGCTATGCTGATACATTGAAAACACGTTATGAATATTGGGGCGAGAGTAGCATAACATCAACGCAAACTTTCTTTCAATTAATTGAAAAAAGTTTAGTTTTTATTACCATAAAGAATATTTTATGCTAATCTGCAATTATGTGATATTTATTATTACATAGTTATAAAAATTATTTTATTGAAAAAGGAGTATTTTATTATGGATAAAATTAAATACAGGGAAGCACACAAAATGTTAAATAACATCAATTGCACGATTGATGTTGCCATAGACACAGCTAAGAACATAATCAAGGATCATAAGAATTTAAATCACAAGGGACTATTAAAGTTTCAAAAGTGCATTAAGTTTCTTAGCGGAGTCACACAAGAATCCCCGACTCAGTTAGCCAAGTTCATTGGCCTGCTCATAATTACAACGACTTTAGCTGCCTGTGGTGGCGGTGGTTCATCTCCAAGCCCAACTACTCCACCTACTCCAACTACTCCACCTACTCCACCTACTCCAACTACCCAATCTAAACCAGGAACTCCGCAAAATCTAAAGTCCACTTTTAGTCCATCTTCAATAACTCTAACATGGGATAAGCCGTCTGGTGCCACTGTCGATCACTATAATATCAGCCGCAGTGGTGGAGCTGCTCCAGCAGATGTGATGCAAGTGGCCACCAACTACACAGATAATAGGAGTATTGCGATAGGCACAACTTATATCTACAACGTCATTGCTTGTAATGATTTAGGTTGTTCTACCCCTGCCTCGATTACAGATGGTGATGGTGATGGAGATGGCTTTCCCAATTCTGCTGATGTGGATGCTGATGGCGATGGCTTGATAGAGGTTCGCAATGTCACAGCATTCAATGCCATCCGCTATAATCTTGCTGGCACTGCTTTAAATCTTACTGGTGCTGAAAGTAATTCTACGGGATGTCCTGTTACTATGGATACTATTGGCGTTAATATAACTGCTTGCACAGGATATGAGCTAATGGCTAATATAGACCTCTCTGAATATGCTAACTGGGTGCCCATAGGCAGTTGTGTTGCTAGTGAGAACTGTTCTAACAATGCTTTTACTGGCATCTTTGATGGGGGAGGTTTTACGATTTCTAATCTGTCTATCAATAATGAAAGTATGAATATGAATTGTGATATCGGAGATACTCATGTGATATGTTTAGGGCTATTTGGTAAAGTTAAGAATTCATCTATACGGAATATTACAATTTCAGGCGTAACCATCAAAGTAACAGCTTCATCACAAGTTCAAATACTGGCAGGAGGACTAGTGGGTCAAGTGGAAGGCAATACATATATTCAAAAGGTTGCCGCAACTGGCGTAAATATTTCGCTCAGTACCAATACCAATATGCTTGTGGGTGGCATATTAGGTGATGTAGGTAATGGTGCTGCCGGGTCTAGCGACAGTTTAACAATAAATAATTCATACTATCAAGTAGGATATTTATCTGCTAAAGATATTGGAATGAGAAGTTATACTTCCATTGGAGGTTTGATAGGTCGAATTAAATCTGCTGTGGTGCTCACAATCAATAATTCTTATAGCACAGTTGATAAAATATCATCAAATTCCTCGAATAGTTTCTATGGTGGGTTGGTAGGTGACACAACTGCAAGTAATGTAGATGACAACATATCTAATTCTTATTTTAATATTATTGCTAATACTATAACTATAGGCGTGAGGAGTGCAACGTATAGTCGCACATTGAAGCAATTAGAAGTTTGTGATGGTACTTCTTCTCCTTCTAACTGTTCGGATGTATATCAGGGTTGGTCTACGGATATATGGGATTTTGGAAACAAAACAACTCTTCCACGGTTTAAGTAAAGCCATAGCTATTGGGATTTAGAAAATATAAATTATAGAACAAGTAAAACATTATGGAAAACGTAACTAATAACAAAATACTACCCTATCTTTCTACCCAAGCACCCTTAGGGGAAGAGATCGTGCGTTTCAAAAGAAAACTCGCGGTGCAAATCACACCTACTAGTTCTTTTTATACGTTGTTTTTTAATCCAAAAATTTATGATGCCTTTAAAAAACAACTTACACAAGAGTTGCAAGGATTGAAGCAAATAACCGCTATAGATAAAAACAATAGGTTAGATATAAGCCAATTAACACCAGAGAGTTTTGGTATAAGTTATGATGATGCCATAGACATAGAAACATTTGTAAAAAAGATAGAGGGGAGCGATAGAAAATTAATCAAAAATCTATGCGGATTAAGAAGAGGGCAAACTGATTTTCCAGATTTTAAAGATTTTATAGAATACTTTAATGAACAATGGCAAGAAATTAATGGACACCCGAGTCCGTGGGTTCCATGGAACGCCTGTCGTGCTGAAATTGCAAGTAAGGTAAGTAGTTCTGGAATATCTCTTGATATGGCAAGTGGTAGAATCCATGGTAATGTAAAAATTCTGATGGATAAACTGATTGATCCGTTACTAGGCAAATTATCCAAAGATGTATCTTATCATCTAGATAATATGCTAGGAAAACCTTCACTAAAGCTAAAGTATTCTATTAGCTTTGATCAGATTGGTAGTGAGCCGCATGCAAAAATAAGCGAGAAATGGAAAGTGAAAGGGGGGGGAAACGATATAAATGCTTTTGTTGATAAGATAATTGAGAAGATTGAATTGGCAAAAGATAATTTGCAGAATAAGAAGTTCCTCTCCCAGTCGATCTCTGTATCATTGGATGAGCGCATTAATAGCTGGTATCGTGGTTATAAAAATGCTATGGATGAAATAAAAATTTATGAACGTTTAATATTGGAGTATGACAGAGAAAGAAACTATCGCATTGACTCTGGCACAGAGAATTCGGAAAAAAATGAATATAGGAACATCTTTAGAGCTGGAAATGATGATAATGATGAAGCTTTGCAAGCTGATCAGCGTGCTACCAAAGCTCAAGATTTAATTAAGTTTGAGGAAGAGTATGATGGGTTGCATACTCAGTTGTATGCAGCACGAGATCGCAAAATGGCGATTATACGTAAAATTCGCACGGAAGGATATGAGTTGAATGAATTATATAACGATGAAAACTTTGGCTATGATTTTGTCATATTAAAAGGGGAGCCAGATTACAAGGAAATTCCAACAGTTAATTACGGTGCCGACATTATTCCTCATGCCACTGATGCAACTACTGCCGCTCGCGCTAATCTTTTAAACTTTATTGATGAGCTGTCATATTCAAATGTAGAAAATATTGACTTAGGGAAAATAAAACTTTTTTTCACAGATAATTGGAGCGATATCAAAGAGAGTTTTATAGCCTATGCAAAGAATGCCGAGCATGGCTGGCCTAATCAATTGCAATCATCCTTGGAAGAACATGCGGATAGATTGGATGCTAGTGACACCGAGCAAATACCGGCCTCCTTAACCAGTTACAAACAGACAGAAAAGTTTCTGACAGAAGCTCTTGGGAGCAATCCATTTTGCACCACTCATGAAGACGGCAGCTATGATATTTTGAAGTTGGTGATGCCTACTGAATGGCAAAGTTTGTTGGACTTGGAAGAACAACAAGCAGGTAAATATGAAGATGCAAAGGGAGTGCTGGAAAGATTAAGGACAACTATCAAATATATTCGAGCAGCAAGCAAGCCTCATAAATACCCTTTCATGTCTCAAGATGAAGTTGATGTGGTTAAGAACGAGAATATACAAAACCCTATAATTTGGGATAGGACGGAAAAGTACTTCGAGGTAATAAAAGAAAAATTATCTCTTAAAGTGGTGGACGATCCACATCCAGATGGTGGGGAAAAGACAGGCGATGCAGATGGTGGGGAAAAGGCAGATTATACCTATCCTACAGTATTAGAAGTTGATTGTCTTTACGACCAAGGAGAGGTGGAGAGATATATTGCTGGATATAAGCCAAAACGTCGTAGAGGCGGACTTTTCGGTGGGTTACTTGGAAGTGCAATATCAAGAATTTATTCTGAGGTGGCTGATGTTTTGGGAGGAGATCTGGGGAAATTAGTTCAAAGTACTGGAGAGTTATATGGAGGGAGAATAGTTTCCAGAAGAGCTATTGTTAAACAAATGGAAACGACACCATCTCAATGGATGATTCATATTAGGAATAATTATCCAGAAGAATTGGTCTGGGAGGGCAATGATTTCATCCGCGTGACTAAAGTTGACAATCAGAGTTTTGTTGTGGAAACAGGGGACTCTTCTTTGGATAAGAATCCTGTTCTATTAAATTCAGCTACTAAAGGAGGGCGTGAAGGAATAGTAATAGTATTTCGTAAATTCATTGAAGATGCAAGAAGTTTTTGTATTGCTATGAGAAGATTTCATAACAAAAATGCTGAGGAATTGAAAGAACATGCAGAGTCATTAAGACAAAAGGCAGAAAGTGATAAAGACGCTTTAACTGATTTGCAAAATTATTCATTGACTCGGGCTCGTATTAACTTCTTGCTTCATTGGAAAACTCCTGCAAGATTCAACCAAAGTGGTTTAGGTATACTGGAAAATGCGATTAGCCCGGACCGAGATTCTTGGGCTGACCTAGTAAATGACTTGGAACCCTACGGAAAATATAATCCTCTTGGGCGTAAAGTCCAAATTGATCACTTCACTTTTCAACGTAATGGTTATTATACGCAAGACGGGTTTAGCATGCGAAGTTATTTGGAGCTAATTAAGAAAGATGACATTAACAAAGGTATGCGAGTTGCAGTTTTTCCGGCGGTGGATGATTATGGACTTGAGGTGCCTGGTTTGCGTCGTGCTGTTATTAATCCAGCGGCTTCCTACGAACCAAACCCAATTACGAGATTGCCGGCCATTCGTTTTATAGAAGAACATTCAGTGCGATTGGAGTGGGGAGGGATATGTTTGGGTGAGTTGAGTCATACTGAAAATTTGGCACCAAATGAAACCAAAAGAATCACTATAGAGAAGAAAACAAACTTAACGGAAAGACTTTCCAACACCTATGATTCTACCGATATCAAAGAAATGAAAACAACTACTTCTTTTGAGGAAAAGCTATCTAGTGAATTGAATGATAAAGAGACATACGAAGAAGAGCAAAAACGTATACTAGAAGAGAAGAATGAGCAAGAGCAAAGAGATAAGCGTGTATTAGTAAAAAATAGGACAGAGACATCCGATAGCTCTTTGAATCTTGTTGGGGGGTATACTGGTATTACAGTGACCGCAAATACAAAGAAAAACATCACTAAAACCAGGAATGATACTAAAACCAATGAGAACATTCTAAAAGATAGCACTTTTCTAACTACTGAAGATGCAACTAAGCAAGGGCGCGAAACTCAAACAAAAGATATACAGGAGACAATTAAGAAAAGCAGTAGCGAGACCTCGCAATCCAATAAAGTTAATATTAAACGTGTTTCTGAAACAGAGTATAGTGAAAGTGCAACACACAAAGAAGAAATTACCATCAGTAATAATAACGTAGGTAAGACCATCAACTACTATTTCTTTCAATTACAGAACATTTACAAAACTAAACATAGAATAGAGGATGTTCGTATAATTGTAGATTCCACACATGAAGTTATTGCGAAATCTGGTATGACGGATATTCGAGTTTTTCGTATCACTGATGTAGCTAAGATTTACGAGGAACTTGGAGGAGATGATGAGTCGCTCTTGATACTTGCTTATATCATCTGGGAATACGTTTTGAAAAATTATTATACTAAATCAGGCGGAGCTGGGTTAGTAGCAAACAGTCAAGAGGCAATTTTTAATGAGTTTGCTGCTACCATGCTTAATCCAGAGGGAGTGATGGCTATTTCCAGTAAAATTGGGGTTTATGGCGCTGGAATTAAAATTTCTGGAGATAAGGTAGATAAGGCATTTCCCCAAACTTTTGACTTTGGTGGCGAAAACATTAAAATTTTTGCTGAAACTTCAGATATTGTTAAAATTTCAGGGACAGCTAATGTATCACTATCAGGAGAAATTTCAGGGACAATTGGTATTTCGAAATCAAGTTATTTATCTTTAGGACAATTTACGCTTTCAGGTAAAGTTATGAGTGATCCGAATGACGATGAAAAATTTTCTGGCATTATTAATATTTCAGATATAGATGTTACAGACAATAAAGGGTGGAAGATGGATGTTTCCAGTAAAATTCCGATTTCTGGCAAGAAGGTATCTGGGGCATTTCCCGAAGCTGTTGACTTTAGTGGAGATGCTACTATTGAAGCAACTTTTTTTGATGAGGTGCCAGTTCCTGTTTCTAGTGAAGCTAAAATATCAGAATCGGGAGATATTTCAGGAACAATTACAATTCAAGTTCCTAACTCGCATGGACTGTATCTAGGGCAACCTGAGATCCAAGCTACACTATCAGGTAAAGTTATGAGTGATCTAAATGACGGTGCAAAGTATTCTGGCATTATTAATGTTTCTAGTAATGTTTCAAGTGCGGTTGCTCAAAAACACATAAATAAATTGCATTCTTTGTTATCCAAGATAAAAAGAACTTCACTTGACTTCCAACCCATAGAAGTAAAACCTCCAACTGGTGAATACAACACTTATACGGTTAACTCTGGTGGATTATACATGGATACAGAACTTGGTAAGAAAATGGCTACAGAACCCTACTTAGAAGCTAGACGAGATATTGAAACTGACTTGAAGAGAGCCGAAGTGGAACACTTAAATGCCAAGACAAAAGCCGGAGTATTTTATCCACCACCAAATATTACCCCCGCAGTTGGAGGGGTTGATCCATCACCAAATATTACCCCCAAACCTGGAGGGTTTTTATCCTAACTATGGCTTGGCTCGAAGGAGCAGCAGTTGATGCTGATACAACCAATAAAGTTGATAAATAATGGTTAATGTAATTGGTTTAGAGAATATGCCCACTTCAAGAATTCCCGCCACTCCGTCTACAATTACTACTTCAAAATGTAGTTTTACTATTGATATAGAGGGACAACTTTAGATGGCTGATATAAAAGATTCTATTATAGATCCAGTTATATTCTTACCAGGGATTACAGCATCATCCTTGTCCGATAGATATTCTGTTCCAGATAAAATGGTTTGGAATGCTGCGACATACGCATTTCCTGTTTCATATAAATCTCGCTATGATCAAATAGTTATGCATCCTGCCAATAACTTCAACTACGAAACAGATGAACCAGCATCTATCTATCCACGTAGCGTATTCTCCATTGCATATAAAGAATTTTTTGATGTTCTTCGCAAAGAACTATCAAGGAAAAACAAGAAGATATTAGAAAAATCTTGCAACAAAAAATCTTGCAACATAAGTGGAGAAGTGCCGGTATATCCTTTTCCGTATGATTGGCGTCAACCATTGGAGAATGTTGAATTGCAATTGGATAAATTTGTGGATGAGGTCATTAAAAGAACAAAGCTAATGCCTGACTATAATAGAGTAGGTTGGTCTGGAGATATAACCCTTATCGGTCATTCAATGGGGGGATATATTGCAGCCAGTTATGCTATGAATGCACAAAAAAATGCCGAGCTTAAAAACATTGAGAAAATATCAAGATTAATTACTCTAGCAGCTCCTTTTAAGGGCTCTGTTGATGTACCTTTTAACATGACTAGGAAATCATTAAGGTATAAAACCTTACGTTTGTTACCATCTTCATACTATTTAATTCCGGGTGAAGTTTATGTTGTTGATAATAATAAAGCTTCGCTTGAGAAGAAAGGTCTTTTTAGGACAAAAAACTGGCAGCAAAGCGTTATTAACGATTTAAATTGTCATATTCAAGGTATTCAAGTTAGCGATATTCCCTTAGAAGATATAGGAACTGGTGAAGATTTATTAGAAAAAATGTTAGTTCAAGCATCGACATATCGGGATAATCTTATAGGCACAATTAATGGGTCTAATAAATTCACACGAGATAATTTCTTGGTTATAGTCGGGATAGGACAAGACACTCTTGCTGAAGTTTATATTTATGATAAAAATGGTAAAAAATTTAAATTTACTGGAGCAGAAGTTAAGGAAGGGAAAGAAGGCAATGACCATGTATATGCTTTGGGAGATGGAACGGTAACGCAAAAAAGTGCTTACTGGAAAAAATTGCGTAGTAAATCTTTGGTAGTCGGGTTCAGTTTGGATGACTACAGAGATGAGATAAAGGACTGGTTATTTCTTGCTGCATCTGGCTTTCCAAATCGCATAAATACAAACCGCTATAATATCCACGCCAACTTGCCCAACTTAAATGATGTGCAAAGCAGGATCGTACATTTTCTTACAAGTAAAGAAGTAATAGTAGACAAATCTAAATATGGCTATACAATGGGTAAAATCATTAAAGATAAAGATAAAACATGAGCAATCTAGAGCAAGTAGTTACTAATTGGGAACTGTTTAAGTACCAGTCAATTAATGCGGAGGTTACAAACTCATTTACTAAAAACTTAAATGATGCTTATGTGAAGTTTGATAAAGCTAAAAAAGATCAAGCAAAAATAGTTTTAGTAAGGTTTTATGATGAAAAGGTGGAATTACAACTGAATGCGATAGATATAGAACTCAAAATGGATCAACGTGATATAAAAGTAGGAGGAAAAACTGAGAGAACATGGATTGACAAGGATGCCCAGTTAAGTATAATGACAGCATTCTGGGGTGTCTTATTTGTTAATTTAGGTCATAAACTTCGATATTACTATACATTAGAAAGACCATGGTTTGACAATAAAAATAATATTTCTTGTATTCCAGAAGGTGACTATAAAATAAGAACGAGAAATACCAGTGGAAAAGGAAAGCATTATCAAGTTTCTCAACTGCAAAATGATGGAAGTTATTCTGATACAATCATTGGTAATGGATATAACAGAACGTTCATTTTAATTCATACAGGTAATTATCCAAGGGATATAGAAGGATGTATTTTAATCGGAGCAAGTATTAGAGAAGATGAGAATAGGATTATTAATCCGCAAAGTCCTTTCAATAAGGCAGAAGCAGCGATGAGTGTGTTATATGCGAACAACAAAGCAAAAAAACATATAAAAGAAAAGAAAATAGTTTTTCATGCTTTGGCTGGAGGTGGGCTGGGCAGTAGGGCAAGCTTAAATGATTTACTAGAAAACCATAGAGAATCTCTACCCAAAGATAATATTAAAATGAAAATAATTAATTTGAATAAGCATAAAGCTAATCATATGAACGATTCGTTAGGCAATTCTTTATACCTAACTAATGAAAAGAATTTAAAACATGCGTTACAAACTGGCGAATCTCTTGATGCTGATATTGCAAACGAGGCACACTTAAACTATGAATAACACAGAATCATTATTAAATAATAATCCTAAGGTTAAGCTACTCTGGAAGCATGAGTCAAAGCTCATGAGTTTATGCGGGAAACTGATGGGTGGTAACAAGGGGAAGTTCATGTCCATTTATGCTACTACAATAGGCAATAAAATATACATGCCAAAGGGTTGGTGGGATAGTGCTGATGAGCAGCAACGGCTTATTTTATTACGTCACGAATTA
>VSKX01007764.1_pt1 | contig 13069 bp, 12 predicted proteins | sample 4799481 | NCBI WGS metagenome assembly VSKX01 (sample SAMN12179537, study PRJNA552185) | sponge metagenome | biome: deep-sea hydrothermal plumes; feature: spots directly above weak diffusing fluid; material: sea water; isolation source: sponge from the Swan site of a hydrothermal vent ...
ACGGCATTTAAATTAGAAATTTTAGCGTCGAAGCTGAAACTGAATAAATTTGAATTGAGGGCAAAATTATATCTAAAAGCGATAAAAACTGCTTTTACAGAATTACAGTCTTTAAAAGTGAGCACTGCGTAACATGAGTTAATCAGCTTAAGAAAACTAGTTGTTGCCTTTATGTTGTCTGTATTTTACAGCTCTTGTATTGCCTAAGCCACTTTATGTTGGAATAAAACACTGATAAATGATTTAAATGTGACATAAATCGTAAAGTGTATCGTTTCGCACAAAATGCACACTAGTTTGATTACGCTTAAGATTTTATTCAAAAAAAACTGTAATTTCAGCTAGTCATAAACGCTAGTTTCACGTAAAATTTCCATCTTTTTATTCGTAGAATTGATTGACTAAGTTTAGTGAAGTATTTTTTTAAACTCATGTCGGTTATTTATAGTATTTGCTAGATAATGAACATGCTGTTTCAGTATGCAGTGGAAGACGAAATGCAACAACTTACAGACATTGTATCTAATGCTCTAGAGATTATAGCGCAGACCAGTGATTTAAAAGCTCTGGATGATATCCGGGTTGACTACCTTGGTAAGAAAGGACAAATTACCGCAATGATGCGGATGATGGGGACTTTAAGCCCAGAAGAAAAGCCTGCTTTTGGACAATCAGTGAATGATGCGAAACAAGCGGTTCAAGCTAGCTTAAACAATAAAATTAATGATATTAAAAACAAGCAACTAGAAGAAAGCCTAAAAGCAGATCAAATTGATGTCACTTTACCTGGTAGAACGGTTGAGATTGGTGGGTTACACCCAGTTACTCGTACTATTGAACGTATAGAGAATTTTTTTGGTGAACTTGGGTTCAGTGTTAAGCAAGGTCCTGAAATAGAAGATGATTTTCATAATTTTGATGCTTTAAATATTCCTGCACATCATCCAGCTAGAGCTGATCATGACACGTTTTATTTTAACCCTAAGTTAGTGTTAAGAACTCAAACTTCAGGTGTTCAGATTCGTACTATGGAGAAAGAGCAGCCGCCATTGAGGATTATTTCTCCTGGTCGTGTCTATCGAAACGATTACGATCAAACGCATACTCCAATGTTCCACCAAGTTGAAGGATTGATGGTTGCTGAGAATGTTAATTTCTCAGAACTAAAAGGAATCCTTCATGACTTCTTACGTAACTTTTTTGAAGAAGATCTTGAAGTACGTTTCCGTCCTTCATACTTTCCTTTTACTGAGCCTTCAGCAGAAGTAGATGTAAAAGGTAAAAATGGCTGGTTAGAAGTATTGGGCTGTGGGATGGTTCACCCTAATGTATTGAGAAGTGTTGGTTTTGATCCAGAAAAATACTCAGGCTTTGCATTTGGTATGGGTGTTGAACGTTTAACCATGTTGCGTTATGGCGTTAATGATTTACGCTCATTCTTTGAGAATGACTTGCGCTTTCTTAAACAATTTAAATAAATACGGAGCAAATTGAAAAATGAAGTTTAGTGAATCATGGCTCCGTGAGTGGGTTAACCCTTCTATAAACCGTCAAGAACTATCAGATCAGCTTACTATGGCTGGTCTTGAAGTTGATGCCGTTGATCCAGTTGCTAAAGAGTTTAGCGGTGTTGTTGTTGGTCACGTAGTTGAATGTGGGCAACATCCTGATGCAGATAAGTTACAGGTAACTAAAATCGATGTTGGTGCTGAAGAACTGTTAGACATTGTTTGTGGTGCTCCGAATTGCCGCCAAGGTATAAAAGTTGCAGTGGCTGTTGTTGGTGCCGTTTTGCCCGGCGATTTTAAAATTAAAAAAGCAAAACTCCGCGGTCAACCATCTTTTGGCATGCTTTGTTCGTACTCAGAGTTGGGTATCGATGTTGAAAGTGACGGCATTATGGAGTTGCCTTCTGATGCTTCTGTTGGCACCGATATTCGAAAGCTATTACAACTCGATGACGCGATTATAGATGTTGATTTAACAGCTAACCGCGCAGACTGTTTAGGGATTGTGGGTTTAGCACGTGAAGTTGCAGTGCTCAATCGTATGAACGTTGTTGAGCCTTCTTGGACTGCTGTTGAAGCGAGCATTGAAGATAAAGTATCTATTAAACTTCTTGAGCCACAAGCTTGCCCTCGATATCTATCAAGAGTTGTCAAAGGTGTTGATGTAACAGCGCAAACTCCTCTTTGGATGCAAGAGAAACTTCGCCGTAGTGGTGTTCGTTCAATTGATCCGATTGTTGATGTCACTAACTTTGTACTTCTTGAGTTTGGCCAGCCAATGCATGCTTTTGATGCAGATAAAATATCAGGCGACATTCAAGTTCGTTTCGGAAGTGGTGAAGAAAAGCTTACACTGCTTGATGGTAATGAGATTATTGTTCCAAGTGATACTTTAGTTATTGCTGACGACACCGGTTCAATTGCGCTTGCTGGTATATTCGGTGGGGAAGCAACGGGTGTAACTTCTGAAACAAAAGACATTGTCCTTGAATGTGCATTTTTCTCTAGATTATCAATCATGGGTAAAGCACGCCAACTTGGTTTACACACAGATGCTTCACATCGTTTTGAACGTGGTGTAGATCCTGAAATACAACATAAAGTTATGGACCGTGCTAGCCGTCTTATTTTAGATATCTGTGGCGGACAAGCAGGCGAAATTATTGAGAGTGCTGATCTTTCGGAATTACCGAAGTCAGTTAACTTGTCTTTACGTCGTACCAAATTAAATTCAACACTTGGACATCATGTATCAGATGCCGATGTTGTTGAAATTTTAGAAAAATTAGGTTTTGATGTTGCTGTAAATTCAAAAGGGTGGGACGTGATAACACGCACATACCGTTTTGACATGGCAATTGAAGAAGACTTAATCGAAGAAGTTGCACGTATTTATGGGTATAACAATATCCCTAATACGGCACCACGTGCTGATCTGGTTATGTCAGATCATAATGAAAGCAATTTATCACTTCGCAAAGTGAGACAAACGTTTGTAGCACGTGGATATCAAGAAGCAATTACTTATAGTTTTGTTGATCCAAAATTACAAGAGTTAGTACACCCAGATCAGAAAACAATGGTATTACCACATCCTATTTCTAGCGAAATGTCGGTAATGCGTTTGTCGATGTTCACAGGGCTATTAACTACTGTTGCTCATAATCAAAAACGCCAACAAGGTAGAGTTCGCTTGTTCGAAACGGGACTACGTTTTGTTCCTGATGATGAAGCTGAGTCTGGCGTTAAGCAGCAAGAAATGCTAGGTGCTGTGATTACAGGTACAACTTCGGATGAACATTGGTCACTTGAAGCGAAAACTGTTGATTTCTTCGACCTTAAAGGTGATTTAGAGTCTATTATTGGCTTGACAGCAGCCAATTCTGAATTTATTTTTAGACCTTCGCAGCACAATGCTCTTCACCCGGGGCAATGTGCTGAAATACTAAGAAATGATCGAGTAATTGGATTTATTGGTACTCTTCATCCAAACCTTGAAAAACCGTTTGGACTAAATGGAAAAACTATTGTTTTTGAAGTGGAATTAGAAGCTTTATTACAGATCGAGCTACCTTCTGCTCAAGCTGTTTCGAAGTTTCCTGCGAATAGACGAGATATTGCCGTAGTTATTGACGAAACAATTTCAGCAGGTAATGTGATAGATTCGATAAAAAAAGTTGGCGATAATCAATTGGTTGGCGTAAACTTGTTCGATGTATACCAAGGCAAAGGTGTAGAAGCGGGCATGAAGAGCTTAGCAATTGCACTAACATTACAAGACACTACTCGTACACTGGAAGAAAAAGAAATTACTGAGCAAGTAAACTCAATAGTTTCTGTTCTTAAGACTGAGTTCAACGCATCGTTGAGGGATTAAAGTATGGCACTTACCAAAGCCGAAATGGCAGAACATCTTTTTGAAAAGCTAGGAATCAACAAACGATTAGCCAAAGAGATGGTAGAGCACTTTTTTGAAGAAGTTCGTGGTGCTCTAGAACGTGGTGAGCAAGTCAAGCTATCTGGCTTTGGCAATTTTGACCTTAGGGATAAGAATCAAAGACCGGGAAGGAATCCGAAAACTGGTGAAGATATACCAATTTCGGCACGTCGTGTCGTAACATTTCGCCCAGGACAAAAATTAAAAGTTCGTGTTGAGGAGTCAAACGCGGGAAGTTAATTTTTGTTTCAGTCTAAAAAGGTCACTCAATTGAGTGACCTTTTTTATTTTGATAGCTCAACCATGAGTTTTATTTAAGAAAATTCTATCGTAACAACCACTTCCAAATTGTTTATCTTAGGCTACCTAAATAAGATATAATCTCAATATATTCACATTCCATTTACTACATATACATTTATACTGTCAGCATTAGCTTACGAAAAGTAAGTAGTATTTATAACAATAATATGGCGTTTTTAGCTAACTCTAATGTGAGAAATAGTCAGAGGAAGATCTTTTGTCAGGAAGAACAAAAAAGTTTTGTGGTAAATTTCATCGTGGTTTATGTCACCCAAAGTTATGGCTGTCTTGGGTTGGGGTATCTATTTTATTCTTGTTTGGACAGCTTCCAGCAAAAATTAGAGAGCCTATTGCTTGTCTATTAGCAAAATTTGTAATGGTGATAGCTAAAAAGCCACTGCGTATAGCAAGAGCTAATTTATCTGCTTGTTTTCCTGAAAAATCTGAGTTTGAAGTAGATGAATTGTTAAAAGAAAATGTTAATCATTTTGTTATGACAATGTTAGGGCAAGCTGAACTTCTTTGTAGCTCTGAAAAAAAAATCAAGCAAAGAGTCAAGTTAAGTGGAGCTGAACATATAGCTAAAGCCAGAATGAAAGGAAAATCTATTATATTCATTTCACCTCATGTTTGGGGTGTAGAATACGCTGGATTAAGACTGAATTTAGAATTGCCAATGGTTGCTATGGCTAAACCACATAGAAATGCTCTCTTTAATTGGTTTAGTGTTCGTATGAGGAGTAGCCTCGGCGGAGAAGTGTTTAACCGAGAAGCAGGGATTCGAACTTTGGTTGGACAATTAAAAAAAGGTAATAGTTTTTTTTACTTACCTGATGAAGATTTAGGCCCCAAGAAAAGTGTCTTCGCACCATTTTTCGCAACAGTGAAAGCGACATTGCCTGTGGTTGGTCGATTGGCTCAAGCCGGTAATGCCGAAGTTTTGCCTGTAGCAATGGGGTATAACTGTAAGTCACATCAATTCGAGTTAACGATTAAAGAAGCCTGCAATCTTAACAGTGTTGAATGTAAACAAAGTGAAGCACTTGCGCTTAATAAGATGATTGAAGAAACAATCAGAGAGCATCCAGAGCAATATATGTGGTTTCTGAAAGTATTAAAGACAAGACCTGAAGGTGCTCAGTCAGTATATTCTTAATTTTCAATATGATTATAGGAGTGGATCAATTCCACTCCTTATTATCACTTCTTTAGATGTCTATCAGATAGACATGCAATTACCTTTTCGTAAGATACATTTTGATTTTCTAATAAAACCAATAAATGAAATAGTAAATCAGCTGATTCGCTGGTAAGCTCTTCATTGTCATTTACCGCAGCTGCCAGTGCCGTCTCAACACCTTCTTCTCCTACTTTTTGAGCAATCCTTTTCGTACCGGATTTAAATAGCGACTGAGTATAACTGCCTGAGTCAGGTTCTCGTTTTCGCTGAGCTATAATGTGAATGAGATTTTGTAGGAAATGATCAGTCCCATTTTCTCCCCAGCAACTAGTAGTGCCTTTATGACAAGTCGGCCCTTGTGGAATAGCCTGAATCAGTAGAGTATCAGAGTCGCAATCAACACCTATTGAAATCAAGTTCAACCAATTATTAGAGCTTTCTCCCTTTGTCCACAACCTTTTCTTGCTGCGACTGTAAAAGGTTACTTTCGACGTTGTTTGGCTTTCGTGAATCGCAGTTTCATTCATGTAACCAAGCATAAGCACTTGACCAGTATGGTAATTCTGAATTACAGCAGGTATTAGGCCATTGTGCTTTTCCCAAGCCAATTCGGATATTTGTATATCTGTTAATATTGTCATTAGTTCAACCTACCTGTGCCTGTTTAAATGCTTGTCTTACGCAAATGTCATTCTTATATAGTTCAGATTTTAAGTGTTTTATCTCTATTATTTTTTTATGAAATACACTGGCAGCAAGGGCTCCATCAACATTGGATTGTTGAAATACATCGATAAAGTGCTTAATTTCGCCTGCGCCACCAGAAGCTATTAATGGAACATCACAAATTGTGCGGATTTGTTTTAATTGAACGATATCGTAGCCTGAACGTATTCCATCTTGGTTCATCGCATTTAAGACAATTTCACCGCAACCTAGTTTTTGGACTTCTTCAACCCAGTCAAGAGTATGCCATTGAGTAAATTGTGATGTTTTTTCATCACCTGTTAACTGTTTAACTTTATAACTATTTGTCTCACTGTCATGGTATGAATCGATGCCTACAACAATGCACTGCCTTCCAAATTGATCTTGCAGGCGAGTGATAATCGATGGGTTTGCAAGGGCTGGTGAATTAATCGAAATTTTATCAGCACCGTTCTGTAAAATTTCTTGTGCCTGTTTAGCTGATTTTATTCCTCCAGCAACACAAAACGGAATGTCGATTTGCTCTGCTATCTGATTCACCCACACTTTACTGACTGTTTCACCAGAACTGCTTGCAGAAATATCGTAGAAAACAAGTTCATCAGCACCTTCTTTTGCATAGCGTTTGGCAAGCTCAACAATCTCACCAACAATTTCATGATTTTTAAATTGGACACCTTTCACAACTTTGCCATTTTTAACATCAAGACATGGAATTATGCGCTTTGCCAGCATTGGATAGCCTCTTTGGTCGTGAATTTTTCTTCGAGTAAGGCTTTACCTATGATAAGACTGGAAGCTCCAGATGACCGAGTGGCAGTAATGTCAGATATATTGCCAACGCCTCCCGAGGCTTGCCATTGAATATTTGGATAGCGTTTTGAAAGCTGAGCATATAAATCAAAGTTTGGACCTTGAGCTGTACCATCTCGACTGATGTCAGTAACCAGACAATGTTTTAATCCTGCTTCGACTAATTTATCTGTTACTTCTTCAATTGTGGTATCTGTAGCTTGCTGCCAGCCCGAAACTGCGAGTAATTTATTACCTTGTCGATCAATATTCGTATCTAATGCTACGCAAATGGACTCAGCCCCGAACTCACTCAGCCAATCAGCAATTAGATTAGGTTGTTTAACCGCTAATGAACCAATGACCACTCTTTTAGCTCCAGAACTAAGAAGTTCTCCCACTTGTTGCTTTGTTCTAACACCACCTCCAACTTGAATATTGGCGGAAAGCTGGCTTGTTAGCTCTTTAATTAGGGATAATTGTCGTTTATTCGGATCTTTTGCCCCAGTTAAATCAACAAGGTGCAACCACGTAGCACCTTGGTTTTCATATAAAGATAATTGTTGCAGTGGATTTACTTCAAAATTTGTTTGTTTTGAATAATCACCTTGAAAAAGTCTGACTACTTTTCCATCGATAAGATCTATAGCTGGTATTATCATGTACTTATCCTGTTGCCTTTATTCATTTCGATAAAGTTTTCCAAAATTTGTGAACCAATTGCACCACTTTTTTCGGGATGAAATTGCAGTCCGATAAAATTATTATTTGAGATTGCTGCACTAAAAGTTTCACTGTATTTACAATCAGCAATTGTGTAGTCACTGATAGGCGCATTGAAGCCATGAACAAAATAGACATATGCATCATCAGTTAACTTATTAAAAATTGGATGTGAGTTAGTCGAATTAATTTTGTTCCAGCCCATATGTGGCAACGGTAAGCTGTTTTTCTTAAATGCGTTGACAGTAGTCGGAATACAACCCATACAATCAACATCGGCTGATGGTGATCTCGATTCTTGAGACTTAATGGTTAACAGCTGCATCCCAAGACAAATACCCAACACTGGCTGTTTAAGTTCAGGAATTAAACGGTCTAATTTTTTATCTTTGAGTGATAACATCCCGCTTGAAGCACTTCCAACACCGGGAAGAATGACTCTTGCTGCTTTCTGAATAATGTCAGGCTCATCACTAATAACCACATCGTCTGTTAAGCGTTTAATGGCTTGGTAAACTGATGTTAAATTGCATACTCCAGTGTCAATAATAACAGTCGTATTACTCGCTACGAGAGTGCATGAAGAATCTGTTGAGTTGATCATAGCGAGCTCCTATAGGATTCCTTTGGAGGAGGGCAAAGCATCACTTTCTTTCTTAATAGCTTGTCTTAATGTACGACCAAGTGATTTAAAGAGTGCTTCAATAATGTGATGTTCATTACTGCCTTCAGAAGAAATATGTAAAGTGCATGCAAGGCCATCAGCAAAAGACTTGAAAAAGTGTGGGATCATCTCAGTTGACATAGACCCAACAGTTTCACGCTTTAATTCTGCGTTGTATTTACAATAAGCGCGCCCTGAAAGATCAATAAGGCATTCGCCACGAGTTTCATCCATTGGCAAAGTAAATCCAAAACGCGCGATACCTTTTTTGTCGCCTAAAGCTTCTTTAATTGCTTGACCCAGAGCTATCGCTGTATCTTCAATGCTGTGGTGATCATCAATATGAAGATCTCCGTTCACGTTTAAATCAAGTTTGAAACCACCATGGGTAGAAATTTGTTCTAACATGTGGTCAAAAAAGCCTATGCCTGTTTTTATCTCACCTTTATTGACACTGTCTAAATCAACATAAACAGTAATTTGAGTTTCACTTGTATTACGAGAAACACGTGAGTGGCGTTTTGTCTCTGATAACTGCTCAGCAATTGTGGCCCAATTTAGCTCGGTAGGGCTGTACTTGATGCCTTTTATTCCCATTGCATCAGCGAGTTCAATATCTGTATTACGGTCACCAATTACAACAGATGAAGTAAAATCGATACTTCCGCTTGTTAGATAAGGCTTCACTAATCCCAGTTTAGGTTTACGGCAACTGCAATTATCACTTTCAAAATGTGGGCAGATAAGTACATCATCAAAGTTAACGCCTTGGCTTTCAAAAATATTCATTATAAAGTTATGAGTGGTATCAAAATCCTGCTTAGGAAATGAGTCTGTACCTAAGCCATCTTGATTAGATATCATGACTAATCGATAGCCTTGTGCCTTTAATTTCAATAATGCTGGAATGACATTAGGCTCAAGATTTACTTTATCTATCCTATCTAATTGTTTATCAATAGGAGGTTCCTCAACCAAAGTGCCGTCTCTGTCGATAAAGAGAATTTTTGAATTTTTTATTATATTGTTTTTAGTATTCATTAACGTTTTATCTCTTCAAATATTTCAATCACAGTTTCAATTTCTTGACGGTTGCCAATACTAAATCGAATAGCATTGGACAATGTTTTCGATTGATAGCGGCGCGCATTAATTCCATTTCGGGTTAATCGTGTCCAAATATCATCAGAATCGTCAAATTCGGCAAAAACAAAGTTGGTATAACTTTTAAGTACTGTGGCTTTCGAATCAAGCAACACGTTAGTAAGTTGGATTTTCAGTGCTAATAGCTGCTCAACTTGTGATTGCATTAATGCTATGCCTTTTGTCGATAAAGCTTGGAGTGCAATCTGTTCAATAGGAATTGGTATTGGGTATGGAGCAATGATTCTGTTCACTTGCTGAATTATACTTTTTGAAGCGATTAAAAAACCACAACGAGCACCAGCCAATGCAAAGGCTTTAGAAAGCGTTCTTAATATCACTAAGTTTGGGTAGCGATCAAGTAGATTTATTGATGTATAACTTGCTGCGAATTCGATATAAGCTTCGTCAATAACAACCAATGAATTCGGTGATTTTTTGAGTAAGTCTTCAATGACATCTAACTCAATGACAGTACCAGTAGGGTTATTGGGATTACAGACGAAGATGAGTTTTGAATTTTCTGCCAATGATATATTCGTTGGAAGTGTAAAGTCGTCATTAAACGCTATTTCATTCACTTTAACCGCATTGGCTTGAGCTGAAATGTTATACATTCCGTAACTAGGGCCAAAATACGAGATTGAATCAATGTTGGGCTGGCAAAACCCTCGTATCAACAGTTCAATCGCCTCATCTGCACCACGACAACACAACAATTGTTCTGACTCTACATTCGCGTAAGCTGCATAAGCTGCCATAAGTCGCTGTGGCTGTGGTTCTGGATATCGATTTATGCTACTTAAATCAATTTCACTTTCATCGATATTACTGAATGGAGACTCATTGGCGTTAATCCAAATATTTCCTTCTCCACCGATGCGTCTTGCACTCTGATAAGTAGAAATATCCTGAAGATCGTCTCGAAACAAATTTTTTGCGAATTGAGACGAGATACTATTAATAGGCATTTATCTGTTCCCCTGAATGAAACGCTTTCGAACTTCAATCGCATTAGCGTGTCCATCTAACTGTTCGTTCATTGCTAGAGTGATAACTGTATCGCTTAAATTCATTAATGCATCTGATGTCATAGATTGAACAGTAAACTGCCTCTGAAAATCTGAAAGCGAAAGACTTGAAACTGAGCGCGAGTAGCCGTATGTAGGTAAAATATGATTTGTGCCACTAGCATAATCACCGACAGACTCTGGTGTAAAATTACCAAGAAAAACTGAACCAGCAGCTTTTATCTTATTTAAGTCATCAGCTGGGTTACGTGTTTGGATAATTAAGTGCTCAGGAGCATATTGGTTAGATAAATTAATTGCTTCGTTATTGTCATCAACAACGATAACTCGGCTGTTTATTAATGCTTTTTTTACAATTTCTTGTCTGCTCAAATTCACTAACTGTGAGTTAACCGAATCAATAACATCTATAGCTAATTTATCAGAAGTCGTGATAAGAATGGCTTGAGAATCTTCACCATGTTCAGCTTGAGACAGTAAATCGGCTGCTACAAATGTCGGATTAGCAGTCTCATCAGCGATGATTAGCACCTCAGAAGGGCCTGCAGGCATGTCTATCGTCGTTGTAGTTCGATTATCGAAAGCGACTAAACTTTTAGCTGCTGTTACATATCGGTTGCCAGGACCAAATATTTTATCAACAGGTTTAATTGTTTCAGTGCCATAAGCGAGCGCAGCGATAGCTTGCACACCACCGATCTGATATACCTCACTAATGCCACACATATTCGCAATATGCAGTATTGCGGGATTAATCGGAGGAGGGCTCATTAATACGACTCTTTCACACTTGGCAATAGAGGCAGGGATTGCCAGCATTAACGCCGTCGAAATGAGTGGTGCTGTACCACTTGGAATGTACAAACCGACTGAGCGTATAGCTTCTGTCCGCAATTCGCAGTTAATACCTTTTAGCGTTTCTACTTTGATTGTCTGTTTGATTTGAGCGGAGTGAAATGCATCGATGTTAGAATAAGCCACTTGAATGGCATCGATTAATTTGCTATCAAGTAAGCTGATCGCCTTTCCTAATGCATCATTTGAAACTTTCAAATCTACAATATCGATTTGATCAAATTTTTTGGTTAACTCGATAATAGCGTTATCGCCGTTATCTTTTACATATTCAACAAGCTGCTTAACTTGATCTGATACATCTGATTCCATCACCAAGTCTGATCGCAAAAGTGCTTTGTTTCTTTCTAATGCAGTAAGGTTGCTCCAGCGCAATATATCCATTATCAAATTCACTCCATCATTTTTTCGATGGGTAAAACAAGAATTGAGCTAGCACCAAGTTGTTTGAGCTGCTCCATTGTGTCCCAAAAAACATCTTCATGGCTGACAGCGTGAATGGCGACCATGCTCTCAATATTACTTGAATTACTTAAAGGTAATATTGTCGGGTTTTCTGCACCAGGCAATAGATTGATGATGGCTTCGATATTATTTTTCGGCGCGTGTAACATGATGTATTTACTTTCTTTCGCTTGAATAACACCATTAACACGAGACATGATTGTATCGATAAGCGATTGCTTTGCATCTGATTGAATAAGAGGAGACTGGATGATGCAGGCTTTCGACTTAAAAATGACTTCAGTTTCTTTTAACCCATTAGCCTCTAAGGTAGCACCTGTGGAAACTAAGTCACAAATTGCATCAGCTAAACCAGCTCGCGGTGCAACTTCTACAGATCCTTTTAAAATACAATCTTGATATGCAATATCTTTGCTATGCATGAACTGTTTAAGCAAATTTGGATAAGTTGTTGCAATACGCAAGTTTGATAAAGAATTTGAGTCTTGATAATCAAACTCAGCGGGGACAGCTACAGAAAGTCGACACGAACCAAAATCTAATTGACGGATTTTTGTATAAATTGCAGCCTTATCGTAGATCTGCCTTTCTAATTGCTCTTCGACCAATACATTTTCACCCACAATACCTATATCGACAACTCCATCCATCACTAACCCAGGGATATCATCATCACGTACACGAAGTATATCAATAGGGAGATTGTCTGAATGTACAATCAATCGTTGCTCACTAATATTGAACTTTACTCCACAGGTTTTCAGAAGCTTTTGAGATTCAACTGCGAGTCGGCCGGATTTTTGTAATGCAATTTTAAGTCTTTTCGATGTCATGTTGGTGTCCTGTATATTTGAAAACGGTTTTGGCTTTAATAATTTTTGCCCAGAAACTAATTCTCTGAAAGTAAAAAACCCCTGAATTCCTTCAGGGGTTTGTTTTCAATTTCAACAGTCCACCAGAAGGAAATCGTCCTTCGGCAGAATACAACCGAAGGCTAATTCATATGGTGATGATGGTGAATAGCATTATGTTGTACTGTCATGTTAATACCTTGTTGATATATTTTGTACAATTGATCGTTTTTTAATCTTACTTATTTTAAATCTTAATGCAAGTTAAAGCCTTGTCCAATATGAAATGAGTCTAAACGAAAGATTAATTTCTAACATGAAATGAGTCTAAAGCCCAAATTTTGTTCATGATCACTATATGAATTTGATTATGAATATTGAAAACTTACTTACCATACAAGCATTAAAT
>VSKX01004446.1_pt1 | contig 13068 bp, 13 predicted proteins | sample 4799481 | NCBI WGS metagenome assembly VSKX01 (sample SAMN12179537, study PRJNA552185) | sponge metagenome | biome: deep-sea hydrothermal plumes; feature: spots directly above weak diffusing fluid; material: sea water; isolation source: sponge from the Swan site of a hydrothermal vent ...
AAGGACGATATGTGCGTAATTCATCGAGGCTCGAAACCTAAGCGTTTCAAAAAAGGAAGCCGGATATATGAGTGCAAACCTATCCCTGTCAAATGCTATTTTTTATATTGCAATATTGGAGGAGACCATATATGAGTTTACGAAACACTGTTCTACCCAAAGATTGGTTAGAGCGAAAACTACACCGACCAATATTCAATTATTTTTTGTTATAAAGAGCCTGTAATATAATGAACTTTACTCATTATATCTAACATTTGATTCAGCGTTCATTAATGCTTTTCCTGTTATTGTTACTTTTGAAGCCTTTTAAAAAATAGTACGTTGATTGACCTTCATTAGGAACCTTCATGTTAAAACCAATATCCCAATGTATTCCATTAATAAGTTATGCACAAAATCATCTAGATCCCTCGTTTAGAATTAGCTCGACAGCTATACGGAATGAACAACCGTACATTATTCCAAGTGATTCACCATCATATGACTCAGTAATCGCTCGTAGTATGGAACTAGGACTTAATCACTATTTAAAAACAGACAAATACAGTAAGAATCTGAGATTGATACTTCCAAATGAGGATGATTGGACATATTTGTGTGAATTTGATGATTACTGTGGTGTTAATATAAATTCAATTGATAAGGAATCGCATTTATCGATTTGTAAAAAAATATTTTCCTACAATCTAGATTTATTTTGTTGGATACACAGAACTGCAAATCAAGAGAGAAATAACTCATTTGATTTATCAATTCAATATCAGGCGTTAAGCCTTGATTGGAGTCGATCTTATTATCGTAGAAATTATTCTACAACAATACCTACTGATTCTTTTAATTGGAGAAATGTAGTTTCGCCTGAAGATATTTCATTGAGTGACTGTGATGAGAAAGCTGAAGAAGTAGTGTTTCCTTCATCTTCTAAAAAGAAGTGTTCATCAGAAGTAAACCCGAGATTACCATCTGGCAGTAGATATAAGTCAGTTAAACTGATGGACAAAAATGCCCATGCAAAACAAAAGTTAGTGGAGGATGACTCTGTTAGTATAAATATTTTAAAGAAAACCCTCGAAAAATTTGTTCTTGAGCTAGAAAATACTGTTAAACATAAAGACATTGGCAGTTATATTAAATTTAAAGCTGATTTTGATAAGCTAATGGCAGAAGTTAATATTCCCACTTACTACTCGACTAATATAAGTAAAGCCATATTACTTGCAAATAATGCAAAAGAATTAGTGAAAAGTGGGAAAAAAAATCCTAAATGCAATTATAATATTTTTTCTAAAAACTTATTGCTATATATTAGAAAGTCTTAAATTCAGGGAAATTTGTAAATCGTTATTGTCCATATGCTGGTTAGGGCGTAAATCATTATTGTCCAAAAATGAGTTGGCAATGATAGAAATAAACCCTCATTTCAAACATTTTAGGATGATACTTATTACTCTTGTGATGAATCTTACTCGACCACAGAACGGACTTAAATAATGGTATCAACAAACGACCGTATATAGATACTTACCGATTACTCAGAATTTGATAGAGTTACACAATCAAGCACTGATGATGAACTGCGTACGAAGAAGTTTATGTTAAATATACTTAATGACAATTGCGCAAAATACTAGCTTACAATAACAATTCCTATTAGCAATTAATGTCTTTTATGGTTTCATATCCGACGCATAATTCCTCAATGGGGATAGAAAACCTACCTCACTTCTTTGAAAAAGCTTTATCCAGTCTAGAACTCAAAGATGTGTTCACTTGCAGCCTTATTTGTCAACGATGGAGGGAGTTAATAAAAGCGTTTCATTTGGAGGCGCGCTGCTTTTATCGCTCATACCATCCTGTGGCATATCCCCCTAGCCTAATAACATCAACTAAGGACAACTACTTATCTATTCGCGACAATTTGCAAAATTTTAACGATGAAGGCAAGCAACTAGTAGAGCAGTTGGACACTCTTACAAACCATAAGCACTTCCCAGAAATTTTATTCTTTTCCAAGGCTAAACAATTCGCTGAAATAAAGACTTTTATTAGTGAGGATATAGACACCATCCAGCACCCTTTAGCAAAAGCAAGATTTAGCCGAGACGGTAAGTACATTTTAACTGTCGATGGTGATGGTGATGGTATAGCCAGTGTATTGGAATTTAAAGACGGGAAGTGGCAGGAAGGAGCCCTCATCCAGCATTCCGGTTCCGTGACAAAAGCCAAATTCAGCCAAGACGGTCAACATGTTGTGACTATCTCCGAAAAGGGAATAGCCAATATATGGGATTTTAACGGTGGGCAATTGAAAGAAAAGGCCACCATCCAGCATACCGCCATAGTGAATAGTGTCGAATTCAGCCAAGACAGTTTGCACCTTGTGACAGCTTCCAGCGATACCTCCTCCCAAATATGGGGGGTTACTGATGGGCAATGGCTGCATGAATACACCATCCAAGATGCTACCTCGTTGAAGACTGCCAAATTAAGCCACAACAATCAGTATATTGTGACAGCCTATGAGAATAAAGCCCAAATCAGGGAACTCATTAAGGGGCAATGGCAGGTAAAAGCCACCATCCAACATACCGGCAGGGTGAATAGAGTCAACTTCAGCCAAGAAGGACAACTCCTTTTGACAGCTTCTGATGATAATACAGCCCAACTATGGGGGGTTGTCGACAAGAAGTGGAAGAAAAAAGCCACCATCCAACATACTGACTGGGTGGATAATGCCAATTTCAACTCCAACGGACATCAATTTGTGACAGCCTCTCGCGATGGAACAGCTCAAGTATGGGGGATTGTTAATGAAAAATGGCAGTTAAATGCCACCATCCAGAATCCCTGTGGGATAATCAATGCTTATTTCACCAATGACGGACAGCATATTGTGACTGCTTTTATGGATAGAAGTACCAAAGTATGGGGGATTGTAAACGGGCAATGGCAGGAAAAAGTCACTATTCAGCACTTTCTTGGGAGAGGGGGGGCTAGATTCAGCTACGATATGAGGCACTTTATTACATCAAACCCCTTTAGTAGAACCTCTGAAGTAGGAAGGCTGAAAAGTAAAGAGGATGACTGATTCCTTGCAGACTTTCATATCTCCCACCTGCTAAGCCTTAGAACTGACACTTTACTTTAAGCTACCAAATTTTTTTACTCCATTTAGGTTTTTTCTTTATCTTAGTCATTTATTTTATCTGCTCCTTTCAACATTCATCAACTCAAAAACGGCTTAATGCCTAGCATCAATAAACGTTCATATATTGATACCTTTCAGTTGATTGCAAAAGCACCGAATAAGAGTATTAATAAACTTACTTATTGAGTTAATGATACCTAATGGTATTATGGCGACCTTTCTTGATACCAAATAAAGAAATTTAACCATGAGTCGATTATTCGCTTACTGTCGTGTCAGTACCGTTGAACAAACTACCGAAAACCAAATTATTGCTATGGCAGCGGCTGGCTATTCAGCAGAACCGCAACGCATCTTTACCGAAACCATATCAGGTAGCGTGATCACTCGTAACCGCCCTGTCTTTACTGACATGCTCAAGAAGATGGAATCAGGCGATAAGCTTGTTGTTTTAAAGCTCGACCGTCTTGGACGTGACTCTATCGATGTTCAACAAACAGTCGATATGCTCATTGATGAATTGAGCATCACTCCGATTGTTTTAGATCTTCCAGTGCATGATCTCTCAAGCTCTCAAGGCAAGCTCATGTTACAACTGTTCTCTGCTTTCGCTGAGTTTGAACGCAACCGGATTCGTGAGCGTACCGCCGAAGGATTAGAACGTGCTAAAGCTCAAGGTAAACAGCTTGGTCGTAAAGCTGGCACTAACGCGAGTGATTCAGTTCAAGAGTTACAGCGACAAGGGTTAACTCAAAAGATTGTTGCCCTACGACTTGGCGTATCGATACCCACCGTAAAACGGCATTGGGATAGCGATATTAAGAAGGAAGTCGCGCAGAAGAAAGCAGAAGGTTTTACTCAGTAGAAAAATTAACGTCCTGTCCAGTCAATTTACAAAGGCTACTGGACAGAGCCGCAACATAATCAATAGAGAATATTCAACAGCACAACAGCTTCATTGGGGCTTGTTTCTTTAATTTCCAAACTGAAATGTCCATGCTTTTTAACTAACTCATCGAGCTTAGGCCACTGGGCTGAATAAACGGTTATCCCTAGCGGCGCTATTTGGCAGCCTGATTTATAAAAACCACTATCGATACATTGCTCTGATATGCAAATTTGCTCTTTAAGCTTTGGGTTTCTTTGCAAGCTGCTTGGTAGTTGCAATTCATCTTCGAGTAAACTTAAAAGCGCGTAAAATTGCTCTACGTCATTATCAAAGTGATCGACCAATCCTCTGAGTCTTATTAATTGCTTCTCTAAATTAGCTGTCCGTTTTTTTCCCAACAGCAATAAGCTTTTAATATCTTTTTTGAGAGGCTTATATTCTACTTTATTGAGCTGAGGTTTGAGATACTTAACCAACCATTCATTACGTTTATGTGTGGGGACAAAGCGAGTGGTTTCTGAGCAGCTCAAATAAAGATGCAACAACGATGACTCACAGAAATTTTTAATCGTATTGGGATAGGTATCATTCATATCGATCTACGTTATTTTTATAGAAAAAGAGTCGGAGGTATACTAGGGAATTAAAGGAAGTCAGTCTCATGGATGTCTAACGACTTAGCCAGTTCAATTTCTTCTATTCGCTTACGGATCTTCATTTTTTCAATATCTTTTTGACTTGATCTTATTGGTTTTTTAGCTGTTTTACTCTCAGCTTTCTGTCTCATTATCGTATTGTTAAACTCTGAGCTAGAGTGATGAGCCGTTTGTTTTAGAGCTGATGTAGTCACAATCTAACGTCCTTTACTCGTTAATCGTTCGCATGTTTAACGTCGCATTATAACCATTATGGCTGCAAAAATCATTCAACCCTTCGAGTGGTCAAAACCGCTAATTGTTAACTTCTCCAAATCTGTCATTTCTAGCCTAGATAATTGAGTCTTTCAGGCCGTTCATGATGAATCGGTGTTGAGGTGGGTTTCATCGAGTGTTGTAAGCCCTGAGTTGTATTTTTAGGGCTAGTCGTGGCTTTCAGCAATTTGATGTTCATAGTTTGGTTTTAGAGATGCTTTTTCTAATGCAATCTATTGATAATAAACTGAAACCGAAACACGCTTCTGTCAAAAACGTGTCTCGTTCGGTATGAAACTTATTACTCAGTTTTTGATGATATGAACTTTTAACTTCAAACCAGTATGATTTTTTAACGCTTTGGATTGTGGAATTACTAACGCATTGATCATGCTTGTAGATAAATTTAGTATGAATCTTATGTAGGCTCCCTACGTGTCAATAACAAAATGTTTTTTGATAATTTAATCACTTCGGGCTTAATTTCTCGTCGATCGCGGCGAACTAACGTCTTTACCAAACTAGCTGAGATCTCGCCCCTAGGGGGGGCTTTCATTTATCTGAGTAGCTCCTTGACTCGGCTTATCTCTCACATTGAGAACAATTCTGAGTGCATTGATAAACACATAAATAAAATTCATTATTAGCTTTAAAATCTGCTAACCCCCTAATTAGAACATAAAAATCAACATGCTCTAGGATTGTAAAAAAAAGAAAGCCTGACTACAATTCCATCAAGGTATTTTACCTTTTGCCAATGGCACTCTGGCTTTTTAGCCAAAATTTCGCGTAAGCACTTGCAGCAAAGCTGCCACTCCATCCACCAGCAAACGCTGGTCATATCTAAGTCGGGTATCACATGTTTTTTTGTGATGAACGAAAATATTCTTCGTGAGAAAATAAGTCAAAACCGATTTTTATTTGTTTATGCTTTTCAAACCCAAAAAAGCGCCTCTTTTTTCCTTAGAGGGTCGGTAATTATTGTTTTTTAATTATTACCTTATGTTAATTAGTATCTTAGGTTCACTTTGAAAAAATTAACATAATCCGTTGTTTCTTTTCTTTGATTCAACGTCCAGGTGAAAACCTCTTACTTTATTCGTGTTTGCTTGCATCATGAATTTACTCGTCAGTTTTAAAAGAATCACTTCTATTAAAGCTATCTCAGAATTTTGTACGAATTCTTTTCATCAAAATTCTACTCTGGTTACTCGTTAGCAATTAGATCGAATAGCCATTAACTTCCATTAAAATATCTTCAGGAGATTTTTTTGGTTTGTATCTAAAGGAAATGTAATATGGAAAAATACACTTCTGAAATACAAAAGTACGCCAGTTTTAGTACTCGTTTACTTTTAGCACATGAAATGAAGGAAGGTTTTTTGTCTCGCACTCTACTCACAGCAAAAGTTTTATTAATTGTGACCATGAGTACTCAGTTAACTGACTTCATTAAAATAATATTATCTGAAAAAGTTTTTACTAGCACAGAATATTTAAACTTGATTTATTTAGTTTATATTATTCCAATGTACCTTGTTGCCGATTTTTATCACAACAAATTACAGAGCAGGTTAAAACTTATTGAAAGGATTTTTACAATTAGAGCGAACAAAAAATGAACATTGACATTTTTTTGATTATCGCTCATTATCAAGGATGAAATACTATGTTAGAGACAATAAATATGAACTATTCCGAATTTGTTAATTATTTTTCGGCTGTGGTATGTGTAGGAGTAACAATTTTACTTATATACTTATACGTAGACCATAAAAAGTTTGAAAGAGAAATAGAAAAAGAAGCAGCTAAAAACCCATGCAAGTCAGGTCTTCTTGATTTGAATTGATTTTAGTTTTTCTATAACTCCATATACCTATCTGTTATATTTAACTTCCATCCTATATAGACCGTACTAATGCACTGATTTCACTATCAGCTGTATTGTTATATCTATTGCAACACTAACCCCAAGGGCTATTCAAACGTCAAGCCTTCGGGTTTCGCATGTCTGTTTAGCCCTTCTTTTTTGGAGACTAAACTATGCACACATGCAGAAATAAAGTCACCCCCTGCGAACAAGTACAAGCAGCATCGAGATATCTTGATCCTACTAACCCTGCTACCGAAGCCAGTGTATGTAAACGCTTTAAAATTGACTCAGAACAATTAATGACTTTTTCTATTAATTTTCTTCAAGGTAATTTTAAAAAGCTAAGCAAACAATGGAATCCAGCTTGGGAACGTAAAGATATTATTCACCATCCAGTTGATAGCTATGTTTTTGTAGATATTAATAACGGTAGTGAAAAAGGTTCTGATATTGATTTATTGTTTGACCCCGATTTTGACAGTATTAATGGCGTATTACATCTTGAATGGACGGAGGAAAATATATTTACTCTTCTTGACGGATTGCCATATCGTATTGTAGAAATTATTCGCGACATAAGTCCAAAACATCCATTATATCAAGAAGCCATTTTGCTTGCTGATTCGGAGTTTTTTAAACTTATTTGTACATTTTATAATATGGACTCTGAATCTTTAATTGCACAAGCAATCAAGCTGAAGAATACCAACACGTAAATTTATAACCTAACCCTATGGGCTCTGTCATACATACATCCCTCGGGATCATTGTGTTTAGCAGAGCCTTTTTTCTTGGAGAAAAATATGACTACTGCAACCGCACAAACTACTGATGTAACAAACGTAAAGCCTCTGAATAAAATTAACTACAACCAGTTAATTGATGTCGATGGCAACAAAGTATTCCCAGATTTTTTTACTGCTGGAGAAGTGTCGTTTAAGATCAGAAAAAACAGACATCCTGACTGTTTACCAAGTAATCCGATGTATATTCCATGTGAACAAACTCTTCGCCGCGCTTTAGCTTGGTGGTTTGCTCCTATGCGTCAACCTTTAGGTCTACATGGAGAAACAGGAACAGGAAAAACTGAGTTATTACTGTATTTGGCTGATCATCTTAATGAACCGGTATATATTGTTAAAGTTCATTCCGCATTAATGCCAGAAGACGTTGAAGGATCTAAAGAGTTGGTTAATTCTGATAAAGGAGTAATCACGAAAAACTCATTGGGACTCGCAGCAAAAGCATATCGAAACGGTGGATTACTTGTCTTAGATGAATTAGATAAAGCAAACCCTGCCTTTGGTTGCTCATTACATAACTTAGTAGAAGGAAAACCTTGGCCAATTGAACAATTTGGAATCGTAGTGAATAAACATTCTTTATGTCGAATTACTGCAACTGCAAACACAATGGGTGAAGGAGGACATGAACGTTATCACACATCAAATCGTATGGATCAAGCACTTAGAAGTCGGTTTGGTTGGTTAGCTACGGATTTTCCTGATAGAGCACATGAATTTGCAATATTAGAAAAAACATTTCCTATGCTACCTAAACCGATGATCAAAGATTGTGTTATTTTAGCCAATATGTTCAGAGATGCACTTTTAGGCCCCAACCGTGACGGAAACATTGATGAACCTATTAATGCAGTATTTTCAACACGAACATTGGTCAACTGGTGTCATTACACAATTACGTTCGGTCAAAAAGCTAAATGGATGGAAAGCTTAAAGTTTGCGTTTTGGGGTTCTTTAGATCCAGAGTGTGAATCGCAAGCATTAGATATCATTCAACGACAGCTTGGTGATTTAACAAATAAAACTGTAAAGGAAGTGTTAGGAGAATTTTTGCCAAAAAAGCCTTAAATTCAGATGCTTTTAATGACAACTTAAATAACTTACTTGATTTATCTAAAGTAAGCGATTTAGTTGATTCTGCATTTGAATATCACGATAGGCTTGATAATGTAACGACGATAACACCTTCAGATGGCGCTTATGTTTCAATAGTTCTTGAGCATCAGCACGAAGGAAAAATCACCTCGTTTCATGAAAGCAGTAAACCTTACGCACAACCAACCAACGATGACGGAACTTCATACAAACATGTTATTTTACGTCATGAATCCACTACCGACTTATACTTTATTGAAGATGCTCCTTATATTGCCTCGCCATATCCAACCCAAACGATGCAAAATATTGAACGCTATTTCGACAATTCAAGTAACAAATGTTGGTACATATTACGAGAGAATAACGGAAGTCATATCTGGTTTAAAAATCCTCACACATTGAATAGTCTCGTTTACAAATTCATTAGTGGAGATACAAATTTAGATAGAGAGCAAGAGAAGTTAAATAAAGGATACCGCAAGGCACGTTCTTTGTTTTCTTTCTTACCGAATTCTCGCTCGATGAAACCTATGATTTAACCCTAACTGAACCAATGGGAAACACATTTCATCTCCCATTGGGGTAGATCTGTGTTTCTTAATGGTTTATCTATTTTGGAGAAACACTATGTCTACACAAACTCACATTGAATCCGCTCGACAACTGGCCAAAAACATTGCTGATGAAAATCCTAATTTACAAAATTCTGGATGTCTCTTAGCTATGCCGTTAATTTCTTATCCTTCTGGCTTAAGAACATTATCTGAAGCAGAAGTATCAGTTGAAGGCGATAAAATTAAATCCTCGGCATTACACAAAGCTGATTTATCTGTATTTCCACAAACCAGTTTGCAAAAATTCAATACAATTAGAGTTGCTGCAAAACGGATCATTACAGATAACGCTGTCAATGTAGGAGGTTTATTTTTGATTCCAATCACCAAACTTGCCGATGTAATGCAACGTTTAGGTGAAAAACAAACTGAATGGGATGCTGAATTTATCGTGTTGGAAGATGAATATGAAAATATCATTGAACAACATAAACGCGATGAATCCAATATTGCCCATCTCATCAGCAAGCATAAAATTGACAAGCACGATTTTACGTCAGTATTTAAGTTTCAGATCAGACCGCCTCTTGCCATCAAAACGTTGTTTGAACACGATGAACAAGAATTGATTGATACTGCTTCTGTTTCTCTTTGGGAAGAAGTTGCTAAGGAAGCCAAAAGTAAGTATTACTCATCGTTCACTATGAAAGATCAAATCTCGCCAGTCGAACGTGTATCACAAAAAGCCATTACGTCATTAAAGAAACTTAGAAGTAAATTGATTAATTTAAGTTTTTTACATGATGGCGTGGATAACATAATTGAAATCTTTGATTCGATTATTAATGATATGCCCAAAACTGGTTACATTGAAGGAACTCCGCTGCTACGCCTAAGTAATTTTGTTCTGCAATTTAGTGATGCTGTACGTTTAGAACAAGTTGCCAATGGAGATAGCACAGGAATTACAGATATTGAATTCGAAGCTGATATCGAAGAAGAAACTTTAGATACTTCTTTTGATGATCTTGAACAACCGTCAGATTTTGATGATGTTCCCGATTCAGACTTTCAAGATGATTTTTCTAGCGACACATTTAACGTATCACAATCTGAATCCGCACCAATGCAACTAGGTTGGGGTAGTTTCTAAAGATTGTTCATACACAACCCTCTGGGCGTTTCTCGTTGATTTGCCCTTTGGCTGGACTCCGTTTGACGCCCTTTTTTCATTTAGGAGAACGACATGTCAAACGAAGTAAAGATAATTGAAACAACTAAGCGTAATGGTAAACCTGTATTAACTCGTGGAATTTGGAAATGGGGACCTTTGTTCAATACTCATTCTAATAAACAAGTTAAAAATTCATCATTACCTAATAAAAAGTAATTATTTGATAAGGAGTTTCAGATGATTTCTAAAATAGACAAAGTACATACTTTAGTTGCACAACACGGAGGCTGGTTATCATTATATCAAGGTATCTCAGGACTAAGTGAAGCAATTAAAAAAGGTGCTAAACAACAACCCTGCCCTAAAACTGGTAATGGTCAAACTAAATTTCGATTCTATAGAGATGTAAACGATACCGGAGGTGCTTTTCATAATGATGTTGGAGCGATGCCTGATGGAATTGAACTATTGAGTTGGTATGAAGGTAAGACAAAATCAGAGATATTAAATTATATTTTATCGCGTTTAGGTTGTAGTAGTCAGGATATTAAAAAAAGGGATGTTTATCAGTATAAAGTTCAGCAAGTAAATAATCATTTTGAGAAATCAAAAGATGAAAATCAACGAAAACAAAAGATCATTACTCGTATTCGTTCTGGTTGCACATCGATTATTAACACTAAAGCTGAAATTTATTTAAGAAGCAGAGGCATAAAAGGGGATTTAACTTGTTTAACTAACCTTCTGTACCATCCGGCTTTAAATTATAAAGAAGACGATCAAAGCTCATGGAAAAAGTACCCAGGAATTGTTTCTTGTGTCAGTAATGCAGATGATGATTTTATCACCTTGCATCGCACTTTCTTAAGTAAAGATGGTCGAGCAAAAGCTGAAGTTACCCGTCAGAAAATGATGTTATCTCAGCCTGGCTCATTAACTGGAGGACATATCAAACTCGATATGCCTGTTGACATCGGTTACGGAAAACTCATAGGTATCAGTGAAGGCATCGAAACAGCACTTAGTGTTAGAGAGGCTTCTGGTTGCCCAATGTGGGTTGGTATTTCAGATTGGATTATGGCAGACGTTAAATTACCAAAAGACATTAAGGTGTTGATTGTGTGGGCTGACGTTGAACCATCAGGTGCTGGATTAAGAGCTGCTGAACTTTTACGTTCTATTTGGGAACCTAAAGGTGTAGAAGTGATTGTGCAGATACCGGATCAATTTGGATGTGATAAGTTGGATTGGAATGACGTATATCAGAAATTTGGTAGCCGTGGTTTTGATTTTAAAGTCCAATTAAAACATCGAGTACATACCGGAGTAAACATTATATGATTTTAGTGAATACTCATAACGGTCAACGGATAATCCCAGTCATAGGCTCGTTACTCGAATCATTGCAACATGCCAATATTCAAGTTGAGTCAGAATGTAAAAATGGTTATTGCGGTCAATGTAAAGTTCGTTTGGATCAAGGAAAAGTGGAGTATTTTAATTCACCTATTTGCGTATCTTTAAAAAATGAAATTTTACCCTGCAGCTGCAAACCATCAACCCCTTTAATCGAAATTAGTCTTTAACACCTCATACTGAAATTTGCTTCAGCTCATGAGTTCTTCTAATGCCTATCCCCACTCTTGAGTGATGGCCAGAAGCAAGTTGACGACTTTTAACCCTCGCGGGATCTTACACTTACCCGCAGGGTAGTTGTGTGTATAGATCCCGCAAACTTTTGGAGATTTAATCATGCAACACCGACGAATAATCGAGAATTTCAAAGCACGAGCTCGAACTCTTGCCGCCGTAATGTCTCGTAACAGTAACGTACAAGTACAAGTTTCAGGTAAAACAGCGTATCAACAACCAGGACTTATCAATATTCCTATGGGTGATTTTAGTTGTCCTCAATGGAGTCAAATGGTTCACGGTTGGATAGATCACGAGCTTGGGCATGTTAGACATACAGATTTCGATTTGTTTGTTCAATGCCAAAATACCAAGTCTCATGGTCCCTTATTGGCATACTTAGTTAATATAATTGAAGATGTCAGGATGGAGATGTTAGTTGGTAATGAATTTAGAGGTGCAAAAATTAATCTAAATAAAATGCTAGCCACGTCTGTCAAGCTTGATTTAACCAAGAACCCTAGTGAACTTGACGTTGATAATGTTTGTGGTTTTTTCCAATTATTGTGTTTGTATCATGGTCGATACGCGGTTTTAGGACAAGAATCTGTGAAAGGTTATGCGGAATATTGTTCAGATCAGTTACAACAACTTATTGGAGCTTCGGTTACTCACAAAGTCATAGATCTAGTCAATTCTATCGAATTTTCGAAATCAATGGACGATTCTGTAGCAATAGCAAAAGAAGTGTTAAAGCTTTTATTACAGGAATTAGAAGATAACCAAGACAGCTCTCAAGATTCAGAGTCCAATAGTGATAATGATGAAGATAGCAGCGATACAGATTCAAAGTCCAATAGTGATAATGATGAAGATAGCAGCGATACAGATTCAAAGTCCAATAGTGATAATGATGAAGATAGCAGCGATACATATTCAGAGTCCAATAGTGATAATGATGAAGATAGCAGCGATACAGATTC
>VSKX01029958.1_pt1 | contig 13046 bp, 9 predicted proteins | sample 4799481 | NCBI WGS metagenome assembly VSKX01 (sample SAMN12179537, study PRJNA552185) | sponge metagenome | biome: deep-sea hydrothermal plumes; feature: spots directly above weak diffusing fluid; material: sea water; isolation source: sponge from the Swan site of a hydrothermal vent ...
GGTAAGTTTTGGCTGTTTTGTATCTAAATTAATACAAAAGATGAGAAAAAGCTCTTTTGGGTTCGGCATCAATGGTATGAAATAAATGAGATCCCGTACCTTTAAGGTAAAAAGCGCATTTTTCAGTGCCGACTAATTAACTCTCTCTAGTTTCGCTACATAAAACCCATCGAATCCAGTTTTGGCTGGTGAAATATTTTCATCTTCAATAAGTTTGAAATCTGAATTATTTTCTAAAAATAGATCAACTTGTTCGCGATTTTCTTGTGGCATGATTGAACATGTTGCATAAATCAAAATTCCACCAGTCTTAACCATCCGACTATAACTTTGTAAAATTTCTTTCTGTAAGTTAATCAGGATTGGTAAACGCTCTGAAGTATCACGCCATTTAGCATCTGGATTACGCTTCAGTACACCAAGCCCAGAACAAGGCACATCTAATAGCACTCTGTCTGCAGTTAACTTCAAACGTTTTATCGTTTTACTACTCGCAATTATGCGTGTTTCAACATTGTGAGCACCATTGCGACGAGCGCGTTGCTTTAAAGCATCTAACTTCCATTGCTCGACATCCATTGCAAGTAATCGACCTTTACCTTGCATTTGAGAGGCAATATGAAGCGTTTTACCACCAGCACCAGCGCAAGCATCAATAATTCTCATACCGGGTTTTGCATCAACAGCTGCGGCAACTAATTGTGAACCCGCGTCTTGCTGTTCGAATAAGCCTTTCTTAAACGCTTCGCTACGAAATAACGCTGAATTTGATGTCACTTCTAACGCTGTCTCAACACCATCTACTTGTTCTGTTGTAATGTGTTCTGCAAGTAAAGCGTTTACTAACTCTTCACGATTGTTTTTTAACTCGTTCACTCTTAAATAACGTTTAGGCATTAAAGTGAGTGCTTTTCGCTCTTCTGCCCAGCTATCACCTAAACTTTTTGAACCAAGTTCGTCCAACCATTCTGGGCAACCGTCCCAAAGAGCTTCATTTTGTTTTGCTTCTTCTAACCGAACGGTATATCTCTCCTGATCGATTGGAAGTGAATACTCTAATCTCGGGAGCTCTAAATCATGGAATTGATGCCAGACATTAAGCAGCCTTGAACCTAGACGCTCTATGTCTTCAAATTCAAGATCGGCTAAATAACAATACAGATTTAGTCGTCTTAATATATCCCCTGTAACAAAGGTGATGCGTGCTAGCCCTTCACTTTCGAGACGTTGCCCAGAAAAGAATTCTGAATAAGCTCTATCAAGAGGTTTGCCTCGTGACAGTACTAAATCAAGTACATTAATAACTAATTGAGTTGAGCTTGCTGAAAGTGAAAATTTTAACATTGAGACATACTCTGGCGGAAAACTAGCGGATTTTATTGAGTACCAAGCAAACAAGCAAGCTAGATTTATTCAAATTCAAATAAAAGATGTGAAAAACGCCAAAGTCATGTGTATATTGTTAATAAAGCACTACACGTTCTGTATTTATTAAGTATATATTTACAGCGCATTAACTATGGCTCAAAATTTAACCACTCGTTTAAATCCTGTTGCATTAGTCATTTGCACAACTTATATAAAGTCATCAACAAAGTTTCCCACAGGTTCTGTGGATAACTTTCTTCTCTTTCGTGTAACCTAAATTTTCACTCTTTTTTGACACTCTGCTTTTAATGATCGACTTAGCATAAATCATTCATAAGCTCCTCTTTCAACAAGTCAGCATTGCTATAGAGGATTTCGTGTTATATAAAGTATGGATACAATTAGGAATGCATCGGTATCATTAATGAAATGGATAATCATCATACTTACATTATTAGTAAGTGGCTGCGAACAACAACAAATCGAAGAAGGTTCTCCGGAAGATATTTCCATTCGGTTTTTTAGTTCGATTTACATTGATCGTGATGTAAAAAAATCGACTCAATTTGTTACATCTGACATAAAAAAATTACTAAACCATTATCACATAGCCTCTGCAGTACAACGAAACGTCCTCAATTTATCGATGACGGAAGTTAGACTTGAAATCGAAGATATTGATATCGATTTTTTTAGACGTTTCACTAAAGATGTTAATGTCAGAGTAAAGTTGAAAGGATTAAAAGGAGGCTCTCCTTGGATAGATGACCGCACTATCCGCCTTAAACGTGAAGGGGACAGTTGGGTAATATTCAAACTGATCCCTGAGAAAAATAAATAAATGCCTTTGAGCATGTGTATATGTTTTTGATTTAATGAACTTATAATATCAGTCCATAATAGATTTTGTTCAACTCATAGCTCTATCATTGTTTAAATAGTCAATTTATATAGGCATGTCCCTATGCCTTATACTAAACAACTTAAATTAATTTATGATTTCCAGACACATTGCACAACTAATGCTACCGGTCTGTAGCTGAATTATAATGCGATTTAACGCTTCGCTGCTGCTGAATATATAGACATAATATTTCTAGCAGTTGAAGCGTTAGCTATTGTGCTAGAATTAAATGCTTCGCTTAGTGTTTTTACATCCTCAACCTCTAACGTAGAGTTATTTTTCTTTAGCCAAACATCAATCATACAAACTGCAGGCTGTCGCCTTGTACGCTTGGCTGTTTCATCCACCAAATGAAGTTCATCAGTAGTAAAATCAAGATAAGCAATGGCTATAAAAGACCAGTTTTCCAGATAAGTATCTAGCGTATCTTTGATCGCTTGTACATCGGTCGCAGAGATATCTTTCCCAATGGGATGAGGAATTCGACTAGGTTTCAATAGACCATTATTCTGACTTGCTTCGAATAACTTACCTCCAATATCAGAGCGGCTACTATTTACCAGTGCTGTCTTCCATACCGCAATATGCTCTTCTTTTAACTCCTTTACATTTTTACGCTCCATCCAACGAAGGATTACTCTAGAAAACCCTGTTATACCGTTTGTAGGATACACATCAGTTATTTCATTTACATCAGCTGGATTTAACCCTAGAACAGGGGAATTGACGATTTTCATATATTTCGCTCTTGCGTCCAAAATAATCTCAATAAATTTTTGCTTGTTGACCTGACCTAACCTACTTACAGTGCTTTCAGTGCTTTCAGTGCTTTCAGTGCTTTCAAGTCTGGTCGCTGCAACGGCACTAGTTAGCCTTTGCACGCCAGATGGTAGCTTATTAGTTAAATTTTGCTCAGTGAAGTATTTTCCTTCAATCAGATCTGCGACATCACTACGCACCACATGAACACTACGCAATGCAGCAGCCATTGAACGCATTTTATCTGGATTAATAGTGCCTACATATTGCGACCATTCTCTAATCATTTTAGGCATGCAAACTTCAGGATTCATATTGTATTTCGTTTCTAATTGCTCAATCTTTTCGTTGCTGATACCAAGGGCTTGACCAATAAATTGCCATTTAGCTCTGGCGAGTTGCAGGATTGCGATTAAATCATTTATATCAACAACGGTCGAAAAATACTCGCTTGAACCAGATGTTGTAGCTTCAATACGAGTACTTTGGCTTATCGGTTGCGGTGTAGTTGACTGATTCGGCGCTATGCTCGTCAAGTTTTCAGGTATTAAGTACTTTGCAGCAATCTCTAACGCAACATCATTACGCTTGACATTACTACTATCCAATACATTGTACAGTTTACGTATATCACTTGGTTTAATAGTGCCAACTTTTTGCGACCAACGCCGAATAATCTCAATCAAGATGGGTGCGTCATGACGTCTGTGCTTGGTACTTATCTCATCCAGCGTTTCATGATCGATTCCAAGGCCTTTTCCGATAAAATACGCATTGCTTCTAGCCTTTCTCAAAATTTTGTTTAAGTCATTTAAATCAACAAAGGTCGAAAAATACTCGTTTGAACCAGATGTTGGAGCTTCAGTACGAGTACTTGGGCTTATTGTTCGCGGTTGCGGTGTAGTTGACTGATTCGGCGCTATGCTCGTCAAGTTTTCAGGTATTAAGTACTTTTCATTAATCTCTAACGCAACATCATGACGCCGGACATTAGCACTACTCAATACTTGCTTCAGTTTACGTATATCACTTGGTTTAATAGTGCCAACTTTTTGCGACCAATGCTTAATAATCTCAATCAAGATGCGTTCTTTCCGCTGTCTGTGGTTGGTGCTTATCTCATCCAGCGTATCATGATCGATTCCAAGGCCTTTTCCGATAAAATACCCCTTGTCTCTAGTTGGTTTCAAAATTTTGTTTAATTCTTTTAAATCAACATCCTTCGCAAAATATTCCATTGAACTGGTTGCTGTAACTCCAGTATTAACACTTCGCATTATTGTTTGCTGTTGAGGTTGAGGTTGAGGTTGAGGTTGATGTGCAATTGACTTAATCGGTGCTGGTTTTGTCAAATTGTGCGGAGTTAAATATTTTTCTTCAATTTTTTGAGCAACATCATGACGCCCGACAACACTATCCAATACTTGGGACAGTTTACGCATATTACTGGGTTTAATAGCGCCAAGTGCTTGTGACCAAAGTCGTATCGTTGCATCCACGCATCTGTGCTTATCATACTGGTATTTGCCTTGTATCTCGTCAAGGTCTGTATCATCTATACCGAGACCTTGTCCGATAAAATGCCATTCACGTCTTACTTCTCCCAGAATGTCAGTTAGCGATGTTATATCTACCTCTTCAACAAAAGATTCAACTGAATCCGTTACTGTAGCCTCTTGGCTTATTCTTTGATAGCTTAATGACTGTGCTTGTGGCCTTTTTAGCAGCATAGGTGAAGTCATAATCGGAACTGAGGCTGATAATTCTATTGCGGCAAAATATGACCCTAGTGAGATACCAACATCACCAAATTTTGTTAATGTTACGTCGGATTTACAATATTTTTGATAAACCTTCGAAGTTGCATCAATTAACTTTTGCCTTGTTAAGCTACCAGCATTTATGTAACCTAGCATGAATTCTTTTATTAATGACTCGGTTAGATCACGAGTATTTTCAACAATTTCATCGATAAAGCTTTTATCAGCACCTAGCTCTGTAGCCAACTCACGCCAATATCTGTGCAAACAGATAACATCTTCTATGATCGGATAGTAGTCATCTATAGAGACTTTTATCTGTGGGCTCATCAATTTAATTCTTTTAGGTTCAGGTGGTTGAATCGGTCTTACCGCAGTAGCCTGCGCTGGTGCTTGAAACTGACTTACCATTGTAGACTGTGATGATGTTTGAAGCTGCCTCACCGCTGTAGCCTGTGATGATGATTGACGGGGCACAGTAAGCGGTGTTCGTTGAACAGGTACTGGTGCAGGTGCATTTTTTTTGTCTTTTTCAGAAAATAGTTTTTCTATTTTTTCTATTGATTTTAATATTTGCTCCCCACCAGTAGAAAGTGTACGCGTTAGTTCCATAGCATTAATTAATTTCTCTCGGGTTACCCCTCCTTTTTGAAGTGTACTTTGTAGGGCATGATGCACGCATATACCTGAATCATGTCTATTCCTACCTTTAATCTCGCTGATATCGCATTCTTCCATGCCTAAGTTTTTGAATAGAAGCTCCCAATCTGAACGTATATCTCTGAGAGGAGAGAATATGTCGTCAAAATCATTACTATACGAAATTGATGTTTGTTTATTATAAACTCGGACGGACTGAGATTGTGAAGGTTGTCGTTGTGCGGGTTCGCATATACGTTGTCGTGGTGGAAAAGTGCCACCTGTCTGGCCTGTATCTTGTTGAATAAAATATACTTTAATATCGCTAATTACAGAACCAATGATTTCTTTTTTGTGCTCTAATAAGGATTGTAATTGCTCAAGAGCAGTAACTAATCCCCCTCTCGTAACACGACCTGCTCCAGCTTCTTGTTCAAGTGCTTTTTTCATACAAAGCAATCGAGACGAGCCCAAGTTATAATCTTTAATCTCTCTAATATCTGCCTGACACATCCCTAATTGTTCTATGAACATTTCCCAATCTATTTCCACTGGCCTTAGGCAACGTAAAAGTGTTTGTACTGTCCCCCTCGGCATTACTTCTTCTCGATTTACTTTCTTTTCTGGACCGTAATTTTGTTCTTCTACACGAGGTGTATACGGGGGTGGAGCCACATCATAATTTGAATTATCAAACTGATAAGCGGCTTGACTTTGGGGCTGTTGTTGTCCGCGACTCGTGTAATTACGAATAAAAATGTCAACATTTGTGTCTTTGCTGTAGCTCTTATTTGGCAATTCATTTAAAATCAATAAAATCATATCCATTGATAACGACCCACGACGCTCCAGTTTCTCAAGCAACGCAGAGAATCGGTTTTCATCAGAGGTATATTGACGTGACATATCTGATATATGTGCATCAGTTAAATTACAAATTTCTGCGATTTCTTTCCACTGACTTGAAAGAAATTTTAACGATTCAAAAACTGCCTCTTTTTTGACCGCCGCATGTGATGTGAAGTCAATCGGTTCGTCTGTATATTCCGGTAAATGATATGAATATGGAAGAGTTGATGAACTTGATGGAGAAGTAAACATTTAAAAGGCCTTAAATTATTGGTTAATCATTGACTCTTCCTTGTTGATTCATAACCTATTTATTAAAGGTTGGCATATTATCATTCAACAAATCCAATTACTTAAATCTAAATAATTGTTAATGTTAATTATCAAGTGGTTGCCGAGTAATGCGTAATGATTCAGCAAACCCTATAAAACTGCCAAAATATAACTGTGAGTTGTTAATATCGCAGACTCATATTTGTTAGACCTTTCTATGTTTTCATCATGGGTTTAAACAAGGTCATAACTCGTTTAATTTGAATTTAGATTTTTTATTTTTTTATTTTTAAATCTAACTTACTCACTATGTTGCCTTACTTTCAAGGCATTACAGAAAGCTGTAGTGTTGTATACTCAGGGAGTTATTAACGTTACAAATAGAAACTAACGAGGTATTGAAATTAAACTACTTTTACTCAGATATTTAATATCTTTCATTTGCTGTATTCGGGATATATCTATAAGACATTAGCTATCACGTTTTAGTCTTATTACCTTTATATAATTTCTAGAACATAGGCGTAAAATAATGAAATATTAATTTTGCATAAGTTGTCGGAGCTTTATTATGAAGCTTACTTATATGTTGTTTATGAGCTTAATTGCTTTTAATTCACACGCTAAAGATTTGATTGACTACGTTAGTGAAGGCAATCAAATTGCAATAGAAAACTTACTAGAATTAGGTGTAGATCCTAATATTGAAAGGGATAATCAAACACCGTTATCCGCAGCCTTTACGACATGTAAAAATAATATTGATAGTAATGAAATTTACGTAGATAACAGATGTGTAAAATTTGCCAATGACTTAATAAAATCTGGAGCAGACATTAATTGGACTAACAGTAATGGCAATAATATTGTTATGCTGATGTCAATGAACCTTGAAAGCAATAGCTCTTGTTTTTTCCCTGAAAAAGTAATAGATCCTCGAGAATGCCATACATTCATGGAATACTTGTATGACCATAGTTTTGAATTTAGCGCTAAAAATAACGATGGTGATAGTTTTTCAAATCTTTTAGCCACTACCCTTAATCATGCTCCGATACCAAAACAATGCATTGAGACACCTTATATATGTGAAGATACTGCATATTTTCAACAAGCTATACCAAAGGAAGCCAAGGGTTATCAAAATCTTCTCGGCCAAACTCCTCTCATGCAAAGGATAAATTTAAGTTTTTGGAAGACCAACTCACCTTTCATAGATATAAATATAAGCGATAATGCTGATCACACTCCTCTCACTTATTTATTGGATAAAAGTGAGATGATAACTTCAGATGTGATGGATTTATTCCTTCAATTTATACTGCCTAGTCTTGATCTGAATAAAATTATATATAATGGAAAAACGCAAAAACAACTGATTGAAGAGTACTATCAAAAGAGAGCCACTATAATTATATTGTAAGTGATTGTTATATCACAAATCGGCCAACCAAGCCCACTGCAAGTTATCAATAATGTTACTTTTATCGCTGAGTTCCAGCTTCGTGCATTACTGATATTCTATATAAAATACATTCAGGGTTTTCACCTGCAGAGTGTTTTATAGTCATGTAATAACATAATTTTTCGTGAGCCGTGTTAGCTTAATTAACGCAGCTTCCATTGAATCATTCCACGGCAGCGCGAACGTTATTCTAAAAAAACCTTCAAAATTATTCGTGAAAGAAAATACACTTCCAGGTGCTATAGAAAGGTTTGCATTAACAGCTACATTCCATAATTCATGACTAGAAAATCCTTCCGGCAACTGCAACCATAAACACGGCCCACCTTCTGGTTGGCTGATGTATATACCATGCTCAATAAGCTCACAAAGAATAGTATTCGCCTTAATATAGTTAACCCTCAATTGATATCGCAAGTTTCTCAATAACTTCCTATAACCCCCACTGTCTAAGCACTCTGTAATGATGTATTGGATGTGAAGGCTAACGGGTTCTAAACTCGTTTGCCTTGTAAGTAAGCATTCCTGAAAGCAATTCAAACACACCATGTAACCTAATTTTACTGTTGGCGACACAGTATCGAAGAAGTCCCCTATGCTGATTAACTTCAAACTATCTAGTGAATGGTTAATGGCCAGATTCGCTAAACTTGGCGGCTTAACACTTGAGAAATGCAATTCACTTCTATCATATTCAATAATAGTCACCTGATTTTGCGAAGCCCATTGCAATAGATCAAGCTTTTCATCTTTAGATAAAAGTCGGCCTGTAGGATCGTTAAAGCTAGGGTTAATAAGTAAGCAATCGAAATCGTGTTTTACGTGCGCCTCGTCTAACAAAGCAAGTTCATCTTGATAAATACGTTGTTGAGGGATTTCAATAGCATCAATATTAAGTTCAGACATCACGGCTTGAAAGTAAAAGCTCGTTGGCGACTCTACTGCTATAGCTTTGCCTGATTTGTTCATTGCAAGTAGTGCCGTGAGTAAGCCTTCATTGCGTCCATGAGTGGCAATAATTTGATCTTGAGTGAGCAACATAGACTGCGATAACCAATAACGACTTAAAGCTTGTCTATATTCAGGTAAACCCGCAATAGGCTCTTCTGGTCTCATTTTGAAAACGCTTTTATTAGTCACTTTTCTCGATAACCGATTTAGAGCATTTTCATTATCCAAAATGCTACTAGGGGCTGTTGACGACAAAGGGATCACATTTGGATCGTTTAAAGAATACTGAACTGATTCAACAAGAGTTCGTCCATTTTTGATGCTTGTGATGCCATGTCCATATTGCGGACTGTTATCTACATTTCGAGTATGACTAACAAAGTAACCGCGTTTAGTTTCAGCAAATATCCAGCCCAGCCGTTCGAGCTCGGCATAGGCTTGAGAAATCGTCGACATACTTACACCTCGATCCATAGAAGCTTTTCGTACTGAAAATAACTTACCTGTCAGTAAACCAGATTCGATAGCTGCAATGATTTCATTAACGATTTGCTGGTATTTGAACTTAGTATTCATCTGTACTGGTTTATCCATCGCTAAACTGTATCTGTTATGATTTTTTTATTTCTGTAGCATACAGCTTGAAGTCACTAAAAACGAGAACAAACAAGGAAGAACAATGACTAAAATCATCACAGAAACAGAACGTCTTATTATTCGAGAATTCACTATTGAAGATGCTGAAGATGTTTTCTTATTCAACAGCAATAAAGATGTCACACAGTTTACCGGTGATGCTGGCATGGTCGAATCGCTTGCTGATGCCAAAAAGATCATCCGTGAAATATGGCTTCATGAATATGAAAAATATGGTTATGCAAGATGGGCCACTCAGTTAAAAGAAACGGGAAAAGTTATTGGATTTACAGGCTTTAAGTTTGATACTCGCCCAACGGTTCAAGACACCGATATTGGTTACCGCTTTTTACCTGAATATTGGGGCAAAGGTTTAGCAACTGAATCAGGCATAGCTTGCATTGAGTATGCAAAAGAGCATATGGATCTGAAACGAGTTTTAGGAGATGTGGTCGTTGAGAATATAGGCTCTAATAATGTATTAAAAAAATTGGGATTTAGCTATCACAGCCAATATCAAGAATTAGGATTCGACGTGAATCGTTATGAATTGATTTTGTAACTTTTGATGAATATTAAGTTTCATCTCTTCAAAAAGAAAAACCCCGCAGCATTAGGCGGGGTTTGATTAGTTAGATGATTCGACTGCTAATTTAATCAAAAAGCACATCATCTTCAATTTCGATTGGTAAAGAATCAATCACATCATCTTTAACTTGGTAATAAGCGCTTTCGTAATCATTAAAGTCCATCATCAACTCCACATCTATTCGTTATCAAAATGTTTGCAAGAATTCGTAGTAGGTGTACAAAGGCATATCTATTTTTCGTATTAACGAATGACATTTAGCTATATTTGAACCATCTATTGTGCGTGACGAAGTATACCAAACTCACACACAAAACTTACGAAAAACTTACAGAACTGTTTGTTTTGGATAACGAGTTAATTACAGTTCTATGCGATTCCCTCACTTACTACTCAAATTCATATTACAGATGAACAAAAATAGTGTTTGTAAAAATTACATACCAAAAACATTCAAATCTGTAATTTACAAAAAACATATGCTGATACACAAACAACTGAAATTTAATGATAAGCAGTATGTTAAATATTATTAACTCCAGATTCACGCTTAACTTATTGTAGTTATCTATAATTACCTGTACTTACTTACGTTAACCAATGACGCACAATAGAAACGACCAAGAGGCTACATTATGAGCGCATCATCTGTTTCACAAAGAACTTTAAATTCAAGTCCTTTGGTTGAACGTCATGAATTTGAACCTAAGACAAAACAGAGTAATTCATTGAGCGCGTCAACGACTTGCCAAACAGATATAGAGATGCAGAAATTTCATAATGCTCCCGCGACCACCGAACCGTCTCACACAACTATGCATGACAATGAATCAGCAAGACCAACGACCCCATCGATCAGATCGGCTCTAAGAGAAAAGCAAAACAGATCAATACTCGATTTGCCACTATTTCAAAAAAATTAAATTCTGATTTATTAGCACTGGAAAGTGCAACTGTATTAGGGCCGGTGTTACTAAAAAAATTAAAAGAAACACTAGTAGAGTTTTCGCCATCCAGTTTTACTGCAAATGTGTATACTAATGATACTGAGCAAAATAATATATTTATTAAAAAAGCACAATTTTTACTTCACCCTGATAAGTATTCATCAGATGAGTATTCGCAAGAAATACGGGATTCAGCGAGTAGTTGTTTTTGCACATTGTTAAAAATTCATGCAAAAGCAAGCCAAGAAGAAGTACAACACTCAGAAGCGAGTAAGCTCGATGGGATATTTTTGAATACTGAAGTACCTAGTGACGAAATCATTAGACTCTACATGAACTCATATAGTCCAATTGCCTTTACCTGTGAGCCACTCTCTATTGACATGATTACTACTTATCACAATATGTCATATGACGTTCCTCATTGGAAACTCTATAAAGATGATATTCACTCAGAACCATTTGTTAAATCGCTTTTAGAGCAAAATATATTAACAATGGCAGATATTGATACCTTTACAAAAAAGCAATGGAAATGCTTTTGTCTTGCAGCAAGTCAAGCAAATATGATGATGAACAAACCAGCTCATAAAAGTATTTACCTTGGAAGTGATCTGAATTTCCAGTGCTTTGATCATTTTCTGATTCATTGGGCCATACAATGCCATAAGCCAGAATTACTAGAAAAAATACTTAACCAAACAAAAGCTGCTGCGATCATCGCAGGGCACAGTGCAAGTTCTGGAGAGCATGACAATGGACAGAATGTTGGATATGTTAATTGTTATACTTATTATATTGATAATGTAAAAATATTACTTGGAAGTCGCGTTTCAAAATACCAAAAGTATTTGACACCATTAATGCGTGCTTGCGCAGTAAATAATAAGCAATGTGTAGAGGTTTTATTACATCACGAAGCAAATACAACTTTGGAAACCCTTATTTACACAACAAAACATATTCGACAATCTGCCATTCATTACATTACTGGACCTGAAGTAATAGAGTGTTTTATCAAAAGTGGGGTCGATTTAAATACACAAGATTCAAACGGCCAGACACTGCTGCATATACTTGCTTCCCAGTCATTAGCACTTCATAGAGGGAGTTTCTCACAGCAAAAACAAAGAAAAGTGAATAATGAAGATCTAGTTATTCATCTACTGTGTTCTGGTGCACGAATATCAATTGAAGACTCTAATGGCAACATGCCAATACATCTCGCTTGTCAGAGTGGTAACCTCTCATTTATTTTTGATATATTACTGTGCCCACACGTTCGTCAAGAAGTAAAGGCTCAAGCCAAGTTACAACAAGCAACAGATGAACAAACCCGATCAGAATCTTCAGGTCGCTCTCTCGTGTCAACTAAAAGTAACAAAACTGATATTACTCGATTATCTCTTAGCCCCAATAAATGGATGTTAAATAGTCGTAATAAAGATGGTGAACTGCCCATACACATGGCAGCGCAATCAGGTAACTTAGATATGCTTAAACTGCTAGCAGCTGCAAGTTGTAACTTTGATGTCCGTGATAAGTTTGGTAATTCACCTTTGCAGTCAGCGATTATTAGAGTACTTTTCCCGGGGGGTGATACACCTGATGAATTTCGCTCGAACGTGAGGATAATAGGCTGGTTAATGACAACAATGCTCCCTGATGAAGAAATTCAAACAACTGAAGTATTTCAACAGATACTCACTGAAGAGTATTTAGCTAGTGTCCATCCATAAACTAACAACTTGAATTTAAAAGGTTGTTTCGCTTTATTTTTAAAAAATGCTCTTTTGGGTAATCTATATTTGCAATAAATCAGATAAATCAAACGGTTACTATTTCAATATGATAGTTGCCATTCCCGACAAAACCCTTGCTAGCAAAGGGATGTAGAGTTTCTGGA
>VSKX01064007.1_pt1 | contig 13029 bp, 10 predicted proteins | sample 4799481 | NCBI WGS metagenome assembly VSKX01 (sample SAMN12179537, study PRJNA552185) | sponge metagenome | biome: deep-sea hydrothermal plumes; feature: spots directly above weak diffusing fluid; material: sea water; isolation source: sponge from the Swan site of a hydrothermal vent ...
AAAAAAAAAAATATATATATACGTAAGGTGACCTTTTACAAATCAATTACAGTACAGTGTACTAAAATTGAATTGTGGCTCACATAATGTTATTCATGGTACAAGTTAGCTGTACCATGGGTAGCAAGTGAGTATTGGGTTTGAACCCTCGTGCACTTGTATGTATTCCCTCGGGCCACGCCCTCGGGAGTACATACAAGTGCCCTCAGGTACAAATCCAATACACCCTAGCTACCCATGGTACAACTATTACATAAATAAATTTATTATGTGGAAAATACGATTACAAAATAGTTAAAAATGTAGCTATTCAATATAGTTTCAATTTCCTCATAAATTTCTCACAGAGGTCTTTGTAAGATGGAAAGTCACCTCCAGAGAACCATTTAAACTTAAGCTGACAGACCGCCCCCTGTTTGTGGACATTGATACCAAACCTGATGCCTTTCCAGCTACAGTTTAGAAAGTGACCATGACGCTCACTCTCACGCATTTTAACATTAGAAGCAACTCTTAAAATCTCTGAGAGTATGTTGTCAGCGCTTCGATCGGTGCTTATGTTGAATATCTCGCCACTGTTCAGTTTAAACCCGTTTGTACGTGGTGTTGGCATGTGGTCTGCAGTCATGTGACGTCCCCCGCCGCGGGACGGGGGTGAGATATGTAGCGAGGGAAGGTGTGGCACATCATCAGCAGAGTCAATGGAAACGGAACCTTTCTTAGAAGTGAAATTCCTTGGTAAAGTTTTTGATTTTACAGAGTGGAATATAATCGAAGGCTCTTCTTCATCTTGTAGTTCTTCGAGTCCGCTTGGTTGTGTGGGAGGGTGTCTCAGTGTGGAGGATGGCATACGTGATCCGTGTCTGGAGGGGTTTCGAGAGCCTGGGTTGGAGCGCCACGCAGTCTGTATAGCTTGTGGTGGGTGGAGCTTATCTTTGAGGTCTTGTCTCAGCTGGTTCAGTGCATGACCATGTGAGTAGTTGCGTGACATACCTCTGTAAGGAAATGTAGGACCGTGGGATTCGTTGAGGTGTTCCACATCACAACCTTCGGGTTCTTCTTCTGTGCTGACTTGGGACGAGTATCTCGGTTCGTGGAGGTCAGGCAATGTTTGGCCTTTCTTTGAACGATTGCGACTTTCTTGAAATTTTTTCATTTGTTCGTTGAGGAAAGCTGGAGGTAGTGAAGACCTTCTTCTATCTGCTCGTGTCAGCGGCTTCTCCTGTATCAGTGGAGGTGGTGACTCTGGGTCTTCGTTGAGAGGAGGATGAGAGAATGGACGATCAGTGGAGCCATCACGACCTTTCTTGTCTCTTAGTTGCACATGTGTCGGCTGCATGCATGCATGCATGGTGAGAGAGGAGCTCCAATAATAATCAACCATCAGGTTCTACTAGTACGTAGTGTACAATGCTGTTACAGAACTTTCACACTAGTGTAATTAAACCACTTATATATACATGTAGGATTATTGAACTTGATACAGGGCTTTGTTATAGCTCCATGCAACTCTGCATGCCGCGAGTGAGCTAATCCACACACGTGTGTTAATTAAGTAACTCACCCTGCCAGATGGTCCTGTGCGCTTTTGTATTGTTCTCGATGTGGGCATGCTCTTGATGGACTTTGCTTCATTGTCCTCAAAGAATCCGTGATCTTGTGAGACTCGTGTCGCTTTGTGATGGATCCTTGTTTTACGAGCTGGATAACGCTTCTGGTACCTACACGTATAGAAAAGTACCGGGGCTGAATAATATAGCTTGAATGTACGCAATATTATGATAAATGCCTTGTTCTCTATGATACAAAACATGCACACTTCAAAGGTGTTTCTGTTTATATGAGCTATACTGTTAGCTACCTCTCTAGTCTTGCTGCCAAGAGAAAGTACATGCAAGCAGCTGTAGTGGCTTTGTTGGACATGAGCTCTTGAACAAGGTCTTCACTGGTCAGCTCAACCTGCATGATAATTATGATAACATGATATGAATCAGCCCAATTTTGACTTTTCACCCACTTATTGTCCATGCTTTTTTTTTTTTAATCGGCCAACAATTTTTTCAGATAAGAAATAAATTACTGATATCTAGCTAACTATACGATCTGAAGCCTATCAAACAGCTATTGAATGCATGTTTTAGTTTTGGCAATCTGAACTCAAGTTATACAAGCTAGCGACTCATGCAAGCATGCAGGTTTTATACGGTTAGCTACATATAGGTATATAGATGGTTATGCCTTACCTTGAGAGTGTGGATCATGTGATCAACTATATCCATATTGATGCTGCTGATGGTCAGATTATTAGGAAAGGGGGCGGGGCCAAAGAGAATGGTGTGGCCTTGGTTTATCCACGGGTGTACCATGATGGCGCTCATCTTAACTCGACGCTCGGGGTTGGCCTCGAGCAACCGATGGAGGAGGTCCTTGCAATCTGGAATATTAATATTTGCACATGTGAGCAGGAATCTGTCATTTGAAAAAAAATTAACAGCATCCCTTACAAGATTACATTTATAGCTATAAATTATAAACAAGCTCCAGTTGACAGCAAGCTCAAATGCAAGCAGTGCTAGTTATTGTGTTTGCTTACCAGGAGAGAGTGATTCTGGTATTGGGTTCATCTTGTTCTCCAGCATCTTAGCGTGTAATGCAGTGATGTTGAATGGCTCCACAGTGTAGGGCAGGCAGCCAGTCAGCATGGCGTACATGTTCACACCACTGCAACAGATGAGGCGAAAACAGTATAAACTAAACCTCAATTTATAGCTACTAGCTATAGGAGAGTTGTAAATTGTTTACAGGACGTAAGATCCAGGTGCGTGATAAATGCTGTGATAGCTTGATTCGTAGCTGTATCGCGTAGCTACTGTACGCCATGCATACATGCATGCATGTGACTGCATGTATGCTAGCTGCATGTACGTGTTGACTCACATGCTCCAGATGTCCACCTCTGGTCCGTACTCCTTGTGGCCTAGCAGCTCTGGTGCAGCGTAGGCCGGGGACCCACACTGTGTGTTGCAGTGTATACGGCCATTCTCACCTTGAGTATACTCCTCATTACTCAGACCAAAATCTAAGAATAAAGAGAGTTCGGCTAATCAACGTGTTTGTTTTATCGGTTTAATGTGTGATACTTTACTGCATGTCAACTAGTTTTTGGACGTGTCCAATTGTAGGAAATTTGTAGGAAATGTGGTATTGCCTATAGTCTATAGAGGATAGAGCCAAATGTAATGTGTTTCGCTACATTGGCTCTATCCTCTTATATAGGCAGGCAATACCACATTTCCTACACATTTCCTGCAATTGGACACATAGCTAGCTACTTTTCGTACAGTGTTATAGCTAATGATGCTTATAATTTATGCATAATAACATCGTTCAGTTGCTGTATAATAACGTACCTATGATTTTCAAGTTCATGTCTCCATCTAAGAGCATGTTTTCAACCTTCAGATCTCTGCAAGGGAGGCAGTATAATGTCATGCAGTGTACGCCAACTGCACTCTGTACTCTGTACTCTAGCAGGTGACAAGGATGATCAGGCAAACAGACGGAGGACCACACACGGCAAATCAGACAAGAAAGGAAGGAAGTTTAATGCACTCGTCTGAGAAAGATCAAACTCGGCCTATATTCACAGCTCTATATAATTATAATATTAATCGGGTAACATGATGTTACTCGAATGGAAGTATATAGTGCAATACAGAGTATAAAGTTCAAAGTTAAGAGTTTGCATTGCATGGGAATATAGCTATTGGATTCTGACTCATTCTGACTCATGCATAGCTACACGGTAGCTATATATAGCTATAAGCCTTGTGGGAAAATCAATGCGCCATGCACCAAAACCATGCATATCTCCTGATCCTCTATTACATAACAATAGTCACAGACAGCTGCAATACATTGTGTTTCCGTGGTAATCTTAACGGAATTTACCTCCCCCAATACAAACTTGACCGTATTCATCACATGAATATCAGTAGATACCAACCACTCTCACCAATAATCTATAGCCTTCCGTCTGTATACGTGCTTGAACGATGTGTACTGAATACCATTTAATCATTATTTTTATCATTTCTGATTTTGGCTCTAAGAGTAGCTTCTCTGACACAGCTCAGGCACACTATACTATCAATACTCTCTGATAGCGTACATGCACCTCCGAATAGGGGCCACGGTCCCAATCAGTGCCGTGTCTGCTATTCAGAGAGTAAACTGTATAGTTACTGACGTACTAGCTACCTATGAATGATCCCTGCTCTGTGGAGGTGATCAACTGAGGAGATTATCTGTCGCATGTACTTCCTTGTTTCCGCTTCATCTAGTCGTCCTTTGTTGTAGATATGCTTCATCAACTCACCACCTTTGTGATAAAGAACAGCGATGGTTAATACAGAGTCTAGATAATCATCTATAATTATACATAGAGTGGATTGCAATAATATACGGTGCTGAACATGCACTGGCAGATCGTTATTAGGACCAGAGGTCACATAGCTAGCCTATACAATAGTAATTCTTTTACCTGAGCACAGTTCTGAGATAAGATAGAAGCTAGTGTCCGTTTCAATGACCTCCATGAGATGAAGAATGTTTGGATGGCATACCATCTGCAACAGACGAGCTTCACGACGGAAGTTCTTAGCAACATATGCATCTTGTTGGGCCTTTTTCTTGTCAATAACCTTCATTGCAACCTACAGAATACGCAAATCTATTAGCAATTGTATTATATAGATATATAGGCATCAACTGTATGCATGTCGGTGCTAATCTGAGCCATCTCCTACATGCATGAATGTAGGATCACAACTTACTTTTTCTCCAACTTGAATGTGAAACGCTTCTTTCACCTTTGCAAATGATCCTTCGCCAAGAAGGTTCCCGACTAAGTAATTGATAACTTTCTTATTGTGTACATATCCTCTGATGTGGTCTGCAGGGACTGTAGCAACAGCTGGGGGCAGTCTGGAGTGAGTGGTCTGTTGGGCAGAGCTCGACTCTGAAGTGCTTCTAACATGACGCCTCCTCCCAACTGGCATGGAGTTGGCAATGTCTCTTACTAGAGATCCTTCTGGAACACTTATAGACTCTCCCAGGCTGATGGGAACACCAGGGATCCTGTCAGTCCTGTAGCCAGCCATACTTGTACAGCAGCTAGCTTCCTAGCTTGCTTGCATCTATTCACTACGGTTATTTTAGTGCTGTTATAATTATACCTATTAGGTACTGAAACTGGACATGTTCTAGTGTATTCTAGAGCTAATATATAGTATAGTGCATGCTGACCAAAGCCAGCCAGCCAGCCAGCCCCTCCCCCACTGAGCTCTGCATGATCAATATTCATTATACTATGAATAAAATTGACACTGGAGGTGTGCATGTGCACTAAACGTGTACATGTACGTACTGGCTGCTAGCCATGCATTTCCTCACACTGGAGGTGTGCATGTGCAGTAAACGTGTACTGTACTGTACTGGCTGCTATAGCCATGCAATTAGGTAACAGAATTTCCTGGAAATCTGAAGGATAGAGTCAAATATTCGCATACATTTGGCCCTATCCTCGATCTATAACTACACAAATTTCCTACAACAATAGGAAATTTTACTTTTTGTGGCAGTCGTGACGGTTTTGGGCATGCGCAATTGGACACGTGACCATATGACGTCATCATGTGCCTCGAGAAAGGGGGCGTAGTTGGGTGCCCTTTGCAATGTACAAGCTCTATGTACAAACCGGAAACAGGTAGAGCGGAATTTTCATGACTGCCAACCCCAGCAAGGAATTATTACCAAACCTCCTAAGAAGTGAGTGGCCCTTTGTGTGTTTGTGTGCTGCTTTTGTTGTGCGTGTATACCATGTGCGCTATTTTTAGATCTTTAGGAGGTCGTTTAAGCATTGTTTTCCGCTATTTCGAGCTGATTCTTTCTGTTCTGACATGTTTTGACATGGTCGCCGTGCGTAGGGCGTTGTAGCCGCCCTGTTGCTAGCGTTAGCTGTCTTATAGCCGTCTGTGGACGTTTTCTCTGGCTTTCTGACTGTTCCTAGCCTTGTGTGCACATCATAGGCTCAGATTTGCTTGAAACACTATAAATCCAAGACCTGAAGAGTTAGCTAGCTAATTGTGATGACAGCCACAGTTTAATATACACAGCCCCCCTCCCCCTCTAGTGGCAACGATCCATGCATGGTAGTATCACGATGGTTCTGGTGTAGTGTATTTTTGGTTGGTATTTCCAAGCTTTGACATAATTTATGTTGTGCTTGGCTTGTTCGTTTGTCTCCTAGCTTCATAGCCCTGGTTCGTTTGTCTCCTAGCTTCATAGCCCTGGTTCGTTTGTCTGGTCAACTGGTTTTGTTATACGCTGTGTGGTGGATATACTGTGCGTACGTGTAATTTCTAGTGCCACATTTCTTTTCACGGTTGTCTTAGCGATGCCCTGTTAGTAGCTGTACAATGTGGTTTCATGTCAGCATTGTATTGCATCGTGTAGCATTGTGTGTACGTGTGTGTGACGCACCTAGCTCTCATTTTCAGGTTGCCGTGTGATTGTGCCATACATGACTTTTCCTTATATGGTAAAATATGATAAAAGATAAAAGCCATAATAACACACATACCCACAAACCATCCCTCACATGTTACAGAGGTGTATGGCTAGTGGAGGTGGCCCCCCTCCCTCTCATCTCTCGATACCTCAGCTGCCGTTTGTCACCTCTGCTACCAGTACACTACAGACACCACAACTAGCTCTCACTCCAGCAACAAGCAACAACTCAGGTACACACACACACACAACCTATTTGCGTTCACCTGGTCCCCGGAGGAAGTAAAATGTACACTATATTAAAAAACATAGTGATCTTTTTACTGGCTAATCCTACAAAATGTTTGAAGCGATAGTTAGACGCGGGTTTTAATTAGAAACAGAATGATACTTGAATACTTGAATTGTACTGTACATAGGTGTTGACAGATACACTGTACTCTATTGACAGCCATTATACTGTACTGTATTGACAGCCATTATACACTGTACTGTACTGTATTGACAGCCATTATACATGTACACTGTACTGTACTGTATTGACAGCCATTATACACCGTACTGCCATTATACACTGTACTGTACATAGGTGTTGATTATACACTGTACTGTACATAGGTGTTGACAGCCATTATACACTGTACTGTATTGATAGCCATTATACACTGTACTGTACATAGGTGTTGACAACACTGGCAAGTCATTCACTAGTTTAGAGGAGCTACTGAACATCACTGGTATCAATACTCCCGAGGGGGCCAGACCGGACAATGGAGTATCCAGTCTCTCCAAGATAGCACAAGCAGTAGAGAACAGACAAAATGGTACAAACACACACTCATACCGTATAGCCAGATATTTTCATATGATGCAAATCTGTAATTGATTGCATAGCGCAAGTATACTAGAGTTTCCCATAATTATGAGACCTGTATGACTGTATGGTATACACACACACATGCAGGTGTCCCAGAGGAGCTACCGCCTGCTAAAAAGCCACGTTTAGAGAGGCAATCACCAACTACTCCTACTCAGCCCAGTGTCACCATCGCCTCTCTATTGCACAAGAAACTACCTCCTACCACTGCGCCATCAACCAGCTCTACTGTAGCTCAAGCACTATCTATGCTTACACACGCTTTGTCAGCCAATTCTACTCTGTTACAAAGCTCTGCTGTTGCTCCTGCAATAGTTAGTGGTTCACAGCAGCCCTCACTGCCTGGTGGTTTACAGCAGCCCTCACTGCCTGGTGGTTTACAGCAGCCCTCACTGCCTGGTGGTTCACAGCAGCCCTCACTGCCTGGTGGTTCACAGCAGCCCTCACTGCCTGGTGGTTCACAGCAGCCCTCACTGCCTGGTGGTTTACAGCAGCCCTCACTGCCTGGTGGTTTACAGCAGCCCTCACTGCCTGGTGGTTTACAACAACCTGTAGCCTCTGTTATACCTTCACTAATGCAGAGTACACCAACTTCTCCTACACACAACTCAAAGTCATTCTTACTTCAACTAGTTCAGTTATACAAGCACTATCAAGCCGATGGGGACTCAGAGGGGATGGATAGGATCAAGAAACAACTCAATGTGTTGGTGAATGCTACGCAAGGTCGCAGTGCCAGCAATCCGTTAGTTGGAGCACTCTCTTTTCTAAACACAACTGCTACTTCTACGCCACAAACTAGTTCAGTTGTCGGCTTGACTGTTACACCATCCACTGGTTTATCTACCGGTCAAACTGGTTTATCTACCGGTCAAACTGGTTTATCTATCGGTCAAACTGGTTTATCTACCGGTCAAACTGGTTTGACGACTTCTAGACCTGCTGTTACTCAATCTAACGTGCCACCATCGTTGCTAAAGGCAACACGGGCACAGACCACACCCACTGTAGCCAAATCTATGGCTTCACAAGTGAACTCATCACTAGCGGAGCAAAGTGAGTTGTTGTTTTTTACGTTGCACCACACGCACACACACACACACACACACATACGCACACATATGCACACACACACACCACACGCACACACACACACACACACACGCACACGCACATATACACACACACATACACATACGCACACACACAGTATCTGTACAGCAGAAAGCAGTACGACAGCTCCAGTCAATAATGGCTTCCTTACCAGCCACCAGTCGTCCTAAAACTGCTCAAGAGATACGAGATTTTGTACAGAAATACAGTGGCCTAATCACTCAGTTACAAACCCCCACCTCCCAATCTATTATCAAATCCACCACAGCCCTCCCCCCTGGCTCTGTAGCCGTCCCATTGAACTTCTGCACTACAAGTACTCCTACTAGTTCAATATCCACCACGGCCATGGCTCAAGTTGACCAGCACTTCCAAACAGCGCTAACGGCTGCCAAGAAGAAAGTGTCTCCAAGCACACAATTCTCTACTAAACCTCTGCCAGCTGTTGTGGATCTGACCTCTGACCCCAACAGCTCAGGAACTGTTAGTGCTCCGGTAACAACACAGTTTAAACCCCCTGCTGTTAAAATGAACAAGCCTGGTACTATTCAAGCTGGAGTTGCTACGCCATTACCCCCCGGGCTTACACTAGAGACCCTGGCTGTCCTTTGTCGACTCCCTGAAACAGAGTTAGAGAAACTGAAGCTGCCAGTAGGTCTACTATCTGCTATCAAGGTCTGGAAAGAGAAGCAACCAGCAAAGAAAGGAGCCCCAACTCAACTAAAGGTACAATGTTGAATCACAGAGGAGGTACAACGTGCGTGGAGCAATTAGTGCTTATTACTAGTCTTCACGTGACGTTTTCTCGACTGAGTGATCATGTGACTGGAATGCGTACTAGTTGCTCCATGCACTCCATGCGTTCCTCCGCCGGTGGTTAAATAACATAAAACTAATTTTTGTTACAGAGCTCGAATGTGAATAATAGCAACATACCAGTGTTATTCCCGCCCACCTCTCTATCTGGCCACGCCCCTAAGGGATCGTCTACACTGAAAGTTGGAGATGCTGTCTCACTAACATCTAGTGGTAGTAGTGGGGACTTTAAGAAACCTTTTGTTATTCCTAACAATGTTGGTTTCCCGCCTCGTTCTCTCCATGCATTTATACCAGGTGTTGGACAAGGACTGGCCGCAGCAACAGCTGGGAGGCCATTACCAGCTGCCACCATACCACACAGGGTACGTTAACACATGTACTGATCTCTGTTGGCATTCAGTAGTCTGTACATGTATAGTCAATGCCTGGTGTATAATACTACGCTAGCGTCAAAACGCTGACGCTATTCTGGAATAGAACTATAGCCTTCGACGCTATGTAAGCTCCAGCGTCATATTATAAGCCAGGCTTAAATGTCCCCCCCCCCCCACAGTCTGGTGTTACCCTGAGCAGACTTCCCACCGTTTCCTCCCCCCACATGACAAGAGTGAGAGTGAAGGCTGATCATGAGAGAGCAGAGAAAGAGAGACTGCAAGCACTCGCTAAGGTACGTACCACTAGCACACTCACTCAAGTTTCCTTGTGTTAGATCTTGCTTCATTCGGCAGTAAAGCCTGGTTTACAATACAACGCAAGGCTGGAATAGAACTAGTCAAGGGATATACCTTATACAACAGATGCTTTTGCATCATAATTATAGTAATTAGCTATTTTAATCAGGCACATACTAGTTTTGTGTGCTTTGTTTCACTGTCTGTCTGTGTGTGTCCAGATGTTGATGTCATCAGAGGAGGCTCAGATAGCATTCCTGTTCAACAGTCACCTTGATAAGATGCACTCTCAACTATTGACTCCAGATACTACTACCCCGTTCACTGGCAAGCAAGATGTCCTGGCCAGACTGCTACCCTATCATGTCTATGCACAGTGCGAACCACCACCAGCTGCAGTTGAGAAAGGTGAGTCTACTACACTTTATTATAATACACACATTATGTGGAGCAGACTCTGTGTAGCGCAAGTATTGCATTTGGTGCTCCTTACGAAATTCACTCCTTACGAAAAAGCGTCAAATTATTTTAAACTTTTTCGTTTGTAGCATAGCATTGTGCATAAATAATTATGATAGAGCTTAGGTGCACTTAGTATAGCTTATCTCCCTCTCTCTCTCTCTGTTGTAGCTGATGCTGTGTTTGAGAGTGTGGCTCAAGTGTTGCTCTCACGAAGTAGAGGACTGCAGAGTCAGTTCCAACAAATGCTCGCCAAAACAGACTCTCAGGTAAGCAACATTCAACGCCGTAAGTAGTAGCTATGTATACTCATGTACATACCAGATTGCAGTGATTCATAAAAGCTCATTAAATAATTTGAAAATACTCACTTTGAGGTAACAGAAGAAAACTAACTTGAAAATGGACTGTCCAATCTGGCAGTTCTAATAAATAGGTGATTGAGGTGTCGAGAGTTAAAGGCTTATAGCGTGAGTTTAGAGTGACTATTTTCTAAACAAAAACATTCATTTAGTAGCTCTTTGATATGTCTATCAAAGTATGCGTTTATATCTGCGATTTGTTTTTGGTCAAAAATGGCTGATTTTTGAGAAAAAGCATGGACTATAAGTGGGTGAAATTGTCAAAATTGATCCATTTCAGCAGCTAACTTTGAAAGCTTATAACTTTAGTATAGATTGTCGAATTCAAAAACTAAAACTTGTACTCAATAGCTCTTTGATATGTCTATCAAAGTATGTGTTTATATCTGCGATTTGTTTTCGGTCCAAAATGGCTGAAAAGGCATGGACAGTGGGTGATTTTGTGGTGTTCCATACAGCACTGACCAGCAGCTAGCCTTTTGAAGGCTTATAACTTGAAGCTTGTCAATGCCCTGTATGCATGTAATAATGTAGGGTGGCAGTGAGGTGGGTGTAATAATAATAATGTAGGGTGGCAGTGAGGTGGGAGTGATGGAGCTGGAGTTGCAACGCTGCTTCTTGGAGGGCGAGAGGGAAAGAGTACAACAAGAGAAGCTGCAGAAACAACAGGCTCAGCAAGTTGCAGCAGGTAAGCTAACTTATCTCTACAGAGCTATTAGAAGAGTTATGCACACTTAAATTTTCTCCTCCAGATCTGAGTATGATGGTGAAAGCCGATGGGAGCGATTCTTTTGATTCAGAGTTTTCACTCAGCGATGCTTTCTTTCCGTTTCTAGGCAATGGGATCACGTGAAACCACCCACTCATTAACAGATAGATACATTGACCGTAACGGCTCTAATTGTTTGTACATACAATCATGTCAACTTATCTGATTATATTTATTGCTCACTGATATTGTGATATAATTTTTATTAATACATTGTCACAGTTGTCCAGTTGCATGACCTACAACTCCTCTAGAATATAATACCGGTTAATTTATAATTGAGGGACAAATTTTGAAATGCTACGAATCAAGCTACAGAAAATAATTATTGTCAATTGGATCCCTCCCTTTCACACCCATTCACACCCACAAAAATATTCTTGTTGGCAAAGTTTTCTCTTTCAAATATAACTTGCTAGCTATACGGTAGTGTCTTTAATAAAACAGAGATGGATATATAGCTATAATGAAATCAGGTGTTGTATGGATAAGTCCTGTTGGTTGGCTGAGTGGTTAGGAGAGTGGTCAGTAATGTACTAGCTATTGTGTGTGATGGTGGTAGGACAGTGTTGGGCCGTGCTGTCAATACAGACTGCAGCAACTGCTCAGGGTCAGTGTTCTCAAACGCTCTACAACCCAGGCTCAGTTCGTACACAACACAACCCAGACTCCAGAGATCACTTGCTATAGAGAAGGCGTCACCATGATATAGCTCAGGAGCTGAGTAGAACGGACTAGGAGTGTATTGTACTGAGTCGAGTGTATCTGTTGCTCGGGGGTTTAACAGTTTGTGTACTAATGACTTTAAGTCATACTCGTGCTCACTGTTGACCAGTGCTCTGGATAGCGTGAAATCAGACAACTTGAGCAATTGACAACTGTCAAGAACAATCTGTGAACAAAACGCAAGCAAAATAATACACCCGTTATATTCCCCACAAACAAAAATGCCACCACAACAAACGAAATGGTTGGCACATCCTATTTGTGCGTAACTGACACTACACTTATTGTGAACCAGGCATAATACTGATCACACATACACGTATGCAGTATACTGACCTTCCCTGGCTGCAGGTCGCAGTACAATATTCCCTGGGAGTGTATGTAGTTAAGCCCTGCAACAATGTCTCTCACAAACTCCTCTAGATGAGTGTCAGGGATGTAGCCATCTTGTTTGAGCAGATCAGCAAGAGTGCCCCCAACAGCTAGCTCAGTTATCACCCAGATGTGTTGACTTGTCTCGTACCACTCGGTAAACTGCAGTACATTGCTGTGATCCAGTGAGTGCATCAATTGTACCTGTGTACACGTGTGTGTAGGGAGATAAGAGGGATCGGGGGGGAGGAGGAGGGGAGGGGGAGGAGGGGAGGGGAGGAGGGGAGGGGG
>VSKX01053202.1_pt1 | contig 13009 bp, 11 predicted proteins | sample 4799481 | NCBI WGS metagenome assembly VSKX01 (sample SAMN12179537, study PRJNA552185) | sponge metagenome | biome: deep-sea hydrothermal plumes; feature: spots directly above weak diffusing fluid; material: sea water; isolation source: sponge from the Swan site of a hydrothermal vent ...
GGGATCTTTAGTCGGGATGGTCCGATCTCAAAGATTTTTTATGTTTTTCTGGAAGCTTAAAGTGAGCTCTTTCAGATGGTGCGGAAAAATCGAACATCAATTTTGAACCCATTTTCAGAAAAAAGCATGGGCTATAAGTGGGTGAAATAGTCAAAATCAGGCTGTTTCAAAAATTTTGAGCTGAACACGCCGTTTTGTAGAGCTTTTTCTGTGCTTTCAGAAAATCATAAAATTATTGGATTCGGACCAACAGAACAAAAGTTATGGCCTGTCCAAGATCGCGATCTAACATGTAAAATTTTAATGATGATTGAGCTTCTCCAAAACCTACACATCATCACACCCCACGCCTACCCTCACATCCCACGCACACATCATCACACCCCACGCACACACTCATACACTACGTACGTACTTGACAGCTTTGACAAAATGGCTGATGTTAGGTTCACTCTGAGATCCTCGTACGTAGGCCATCCACTTGTGAGTAGCACCACCGCACTGAGAGGAGGGGTCCAGAAACTGAGACGTGTTACCAACAATAACACGCTTCTTTTGATAAAATCTCGATTCTTGACTAGACGACGTATCCTGTGTGTCATGTGACAGGTCATGTGACTTTAAGGAGGGGATGGGGAGGGTAGCAACAGGCTGTACTCTGACCGGAGTGCTCACAGAGTTGTCCTGAGTGTCCATTAATGATCCAATCATTACATCATCAGTATCCATGGGTTCTTCTTTAACTTTCACTTGGTCACATTGTTTACTCTCGTCCGACACACAGCTCTCCTCTGGTGGTGTGCTCTCTTTAGAAACAGTGGGATCTTCCTCGAGTTCATCTATTGGCTTGGGCTCATCTTTGACCTCTGGCCCCTGAGCAGCGGCCTGTTCGAACGTGTTCCAAGTTCCCTGTGCCCCGATATTTTCCTGACTGTAGTCCAGTTCTGTTGGATAGAACCCGGCAGAACCGTAATGTTGCGCTAGCACTCCCATACGAAGTCTTTGTAGCATAAGCTTGGCCAGACGTATACGATCTTCTATCTGAGTGAGTTCTCCTTCCTTATAGGTCAGCTCAGCCCCAAACTGCTCGGAAATTATCTCTCTCATGGAGGCTGTCTTGTCATCATCAGCAGACTCGTTGGCCATTTTGAAGCTGCAGAAAGTGAGAAAATTTGGCGTTTCAAGCTGTTTTGCTGGTACAAAATTTGGCGTTTCAGGCTGTTTTGCTGGTACACGAAGCTGAGGGGGGAAAGAGGGAATGTGCAAGAGGCTCACCTGCAAAATGTTGGGGGTGTGCAGTGGGATATGGGGAGAGTTAGGTGTGTGCCACGTGTACATGTGGAGAAGACATCTCTTCAACGGTTTCCAAATTACTTGCTATGTTTGCTTTCCGTTTAATTAGATAGCTGAGTCTTGAATAAGGTAAAGATCGCTCAGCACGTTTACTTGCTGAGCGGGTATAATTAATTATCATGGATTCATCATTCGAGTCGAGTCCCACAGTCACACTGTACTGGCTGCACTGCTGACAGCTAGATCTAGAGAGTCACTCTTGATCTTACCCTCATAATTAATATTTGCCTTTTTATTGAGACAGTCTCATAATTATATACCCCGGTACCCAAAGCTTAGTAAATTAATGAAATTTATTTCTTATGAAATTGAAGCATTTGAAATATAAGAAAAAGTGCAAAAGAAAAACAAACGAACAAACATAGAAAAACTGTCATTTATTGATGTGCTGTCAGTCCCTTCCATCCCAGAGAGAGAGTTGTTGCTGATTATTTAGTTCATTGTCCAAAGTTATGGTAGACATTGAGTGAGAGCGTCTTGTTGAGCCTGGTTCAAACAGCCGTAGGACAGGTCAGAGAATATCAACCCTGCTTGCTCAAATACATAGAGACCTAATCGACCACCCTGCAGCTTGTTGTCACATACACAACCACTGTCCAGGAACATCCCAGCCTCAGTGTACATACGCAGTCTGCACGGGAAAGGAAATAAACATAATAAAATGTAGCTACCAACAATCGCTACATTCTCGAACCATTCCCATGCATGCAAGTACTATAATACTACTGCATGGTCTCACTAATGTTATTACTCAGACGACATCAGCATCATTCTTAAAACAAGGTGTATATAGGAGCTATAATTATAAGCTCATTATAGTGCATAGTTTAATTAAGCTTCACTGCACTATTGCCACTCAGAGTGCATGCTGGTGTTGCCATGCACTCAGAGTGCATGCATGACGGTATGCGTAGGTTCTCTAATTTCTACACGACTGCTGGACCTGGTTCATTGACAGTGAGGAATAGTGTGTGAAGAGAATGCTTTGAATTTAACTGTGACATAGCTACACCCATGCACTATAGAGCGTGCACAAACACATTCACAACACCCACTTGCATAGTAATTTTTTTTTTTTTTATTAAAGCGGTGCATGGCTCATAAAACAGCAACATGCAGAACAACAGACTTTGTGACTCTGTCCTTCATTCAGAAATGTACGCTATTCAGAGATTATATTTTTTCAGTAAAATATTAGAGTTTCCTGCTTGGCAATAGTAGCTAATGTCTTGCAAACTATAAACTCTTGCATGAATAATGCATTAGCAAAGTGCCTCACCTCATGCAGCCTGGCTCTGAGGCGTATTGCATATTCCATCGGTATGCAGTCTTGTCTTTCCAACCTCTGTTCTCAGGGTCATGGTAAAGCATCTTCACCTAATAGTACCATGATCAAAGAGAAGGTGAACGTACAGAATGCAATAGAAATGCAATGATTCAAATTATCCAGGTCCTGTATCGAAATATTGAAATGATCAAAGCGATATACGCACACACCCAAACTTATGCAAGCTTTGATCTGTTGAAACAATATTCACAACTGTACTGCTAGCTAACAGCAGCATCCTCTAAAAAAACTGGCCCTAGATAGTTCTAGATCTGCAGCACTTACTTGATCTTTTGTATTCCCACTTTTCCAGAGAGCATTTCTTAAGAAAGTGCCAGGTCCTGACTTAGAGTAAACTCTCTGAATTTGAATTCCCTCCTGAACAAGCACACGAAAAACAAATACTTAACACTTGTCTTAAAAGCCTATGGAGTGTAGCTACTGTACGTATATACAGTCAATAAAATATACACTAAGAATAAGTATGCGCATGGTTGACATAATTTTATGCTTACCCGAGCATAAGCTTTGAACGGATATGATTTCCAATATCTCTGACTGTACTGTTTCCACGACACCAAGTTGAATCGCTTGTTGCTCTGATAATTGAACACAAAACCAGCATAATCATCATCAAGGCGAGTATTGACAAAGAAGGTTCCATTGAATTCGACGTTTGTGAATTGTTCCTTTCCTATCAGCATCCCGGGACCCGTGTTAGCCAGCTGCCTCACCTCTGTACCCTGAGGAGAGAAAAAGAAGGGAATGAAATAGCTAGTGATATGTGCATGCACATTTTAACTTAGATATGTAGCAAGCTAATAATTTTTAAGCTATTCGCCGGTTAGTTGTAGCTAAACATAATACCTACATGGCTATTTTTTTACTAAGGTTTACATACTGAGTTGTTAATTAACTACTCACGTTATTGTAGAGTTGCCAGACTGGTTTGTCCTTGTTTTTGATACCAGTCTCCAGACTAATCTCTGTGAACTGATTGAAGCCTGTTCGTGTGACACGAGGGTCCTCAGGGCACACGTCCTGAGCATCTGGCGTGCCATCTCCATCAATGTCATCCTGACACACATCACCCATGCCATCATCTGCACACACACACACAGTCATCACCCTTGACACGTTGCTTAAACATATCTATAGCTATAAAGCTATAATAGCTATAATAGCTGCAAGACTCTGACATCCAAATTTAAGAATCCCTTGATCAATAAAAAGAGTATAGAATAAACGTAGTATATAACTATATCTACATAACTATTAATACAAGAATGATAATTCCAGACTGCTGCTACCCTCCATGCACCAACCCACTCACCATTCTCGTCGGCTTGATCAGGGTTGGGTACTTTAGGGCAGTTATCATCCGAGTCTGGAACACCGTCACCATCGCTATCATGGTCACACAGATCACCTACGCCATCATGATCTGTGTCCACCTGGCCACAGTTGGGTGTTTCGGGGCACGTGTCCAGGTTGTCTTGGATACCGTCCCCGTCCTTATCAAGATCAGTATCACATGCTGAGCCTACGCCATCTTGATCCCCGTCATGCTGTGTGTGTGAGGGAGGAAACAGTCACTGTGTGTTTATCAGCTATACAGGGTTTTGCAGAATCTTTGCAAGATATCAACTTCCTTATTTGTAAGTCTTGAGCCGCTACAGTGAAGAACTAACAGCTAATGCATAGATATAAATATTCCGCAAAATCCTGTAGCTATTACCAGTTAGTAAATGAGGCAAAAAATTAGTTTACTCTGTATCATCCATGTTATGTTTACAAGTTAGTTTCTGTTTACTCATGACTGTGAGGTTAATTAATTAATCATGTGTGCTAATGCACTCTATTGGCAAACTAGTAACTTCAAGGGTTCGCATAATTAGGGCTGGACTGGCAAAAAACAAAGATATCTAGCCAACAAACACAGTGTGAAAAATACACCCACCCACACACACTCTCGTTATTCTAGGGGGTGGTCCTCACCTGGTTGCTATTAGAGACGCCAGGGCAGTTATCACACAGATCTCCAGCTCCGTCATGGTCCTCATCGTCTTGTTCAGGATCGTATACGGACGGACACACGTCCATCAAGTTCAAAATGCCGTCGCCATCGAGGTCGGGATCACATGCGTCGCCAAGTCCATCCTTGTCCAAATCCATCTGTCTCCTGTTGCGATAGAAGGGACAATTATCGCACGCATCTCCGACCGAGTCACGATCCCTATCACGTTGTATAGGGTTAGTCACTCCAGGGCAGTTATCCTATAGAGGGGAACACCATTCTATTTTTAGACACACTAGTGCTATTTTTAGACTTACTCTGTCATCTAGAATGCCATCGTTGTCAGCGTCACTATCACACACATCTCCGATACCATCTCCATCGCCATCTTGTTGTCCACTGTTAGGCGTGTCCGGACAATTATCCTACAATTAGAAAGAGAACATTGTAAAATTCTTATGAAATATCATAAAATTCCACCAATGCAAAACTCCCGGAAAAGGAATTAGCTACTACATAAAGAAGGCTCCTACAATAATCTGGGGAGTACATAGAGCGTAATAGTTGCAATTTTAACGTGAATTGTAATTATCAATTACGTTGGAATTTACTACTCGGACCAAATAAGGAAGTGGGTGTTGAACTCACCACTGGACACGGAGGCTTGTCACATCCAATAGTGAGCAGTTGGTTAGGAACACCATCGAGATCAGTATCAGCACTACACTCTCTGCCATTACCAATCAGGCCAACGGGACACTGCACGGATAATAATTATGATGCTGGAGCTTACATAATGCTGTGGCACATCAAGAAACACTCGATTAGAACAATGTTCTATTCCAGCGTAGCGTCAGCATTTTTTCAAAATAGCGTAATAATTATTATAAACAAGCCTTTAACTGTGATAATAATCACAGTTTTCTTTCACAAGCTCACAGTCTATGCATGCAGTATAATTATATGCAGTGTAATTATATGCATACCTGACAGTAGAATTCTCCCACTGCATGATTGATGCAGTACTTAGTAAGTTCACAATGATGCTGGTCAGCAGCGCAAGGATCGGCCACGATACACTCAGTGGGACCTTTCTCCACGTAACCTTCCAAAGAACACTCGCCACAAACATACGAACCCAACGTGTTCTCGCACTCTCTCATCTCCGAACAGCCACCATTGGGAGTCAGCTCACACTCATTCACATCCATGCAGCTCTACAAGAAAATAATCAATGATTCGTCAGATTAGGCAATGAATGTATGAGCTATGCGACAGTCGGGCAATTTGGAATAATTGAATCAGGCAAATGACCCTAAAAATCTAGTATAATTTGATTACAGGTTAAACTCTAAAAGAATGTGCTGATGGTATATTGAAGGTCTTCTGTCGGGCCGGTCGTACGTATAAGTGGATTCTAGTTAGGTTGCAACCATACACAACAAATTGCGTCTGGGAACACAATTAAGATAGATTTTTGGGTAATTTGACACTAACTTGGGTGTCACTATGTGGAATTATTGCTATTCTGTACACACTGCCTTAGTAGGTTAGGACAGTAGAGCTCACTCCGATAAAGTTTCACTATAAGTATTGTTGGTGCAATTGTAACACTACCACAAAGCTACACTTAATTATCAGCCAAGTACTGCCAAATTGGCAAAACAAAACACTGTGAAAACTGGTGAACAAACAAGTGCTTGCAGTTAATTAATTGCATAGTGTGTGAAGTGCATGTGTGAAAAGTGTGCATGTGTGAAAAGTGACTTACTTGAACAAGTGATTTGGCCTCCAGAAGATCGTAGCCTCGAAGCAGCTCACCGTGGAAACCAATCGGACACTCTCCACATTGATAACCTTGGTCAAGGTCGGTACAATCCACACCAGGGAAACAAGGACTGGCTTCTTCACACTATACATTATAGTGGGAGAGAGAGAGAGAGGTCAAAATTGATGTGCTTCCTTTGTTGTTATAGCAAAAAATAATATCAAATATTTGACATTATTGTGGCCAGGACGAAGTTGTACAAGCAGAAAGTGCATTAGGTCAGGAAAATAATGGAACATTTAGAGGGTGGTGCATGGATAGTTGCATGCAGGGGCTTACTCACCTCGTTGACAGGTGTACATTGTACCCCGTCTCCTCTCATGCCCCTGGGGCAAGCACCGCATTCAAACTTGATGTCATTGACTTTCTTGCAAGATACTTGCTCATTGAAGCACGGATGGCCATTGTCAACACAAGGATCTGCAAGAACAAGAGAGCAGCAGATTAGAACAACATAATAATTATTGCAACAACAAAATGCATGCATTGCATGATCAAGTGCATTGCACGATTCTGCATGCATTGCATGATCAAGTGCATTGCACGATTCTGCATGCATGCATGATAATCTTTACTCCATGTATTCGCACGATGCATTTCTAGTAAATTAACGTTTTTCTTACCGGGACAATCTTGAGTGTTGCAATTCTCTACTTCAGTTCTGTCCCCTTCGCACTCATCACCTTCATACTGAGCGGGTACTAAATTCCTGATTCGCTCTCGAGTGCCACCGTCACATGACTTGCTGCACAGCGACCAATCGGAGAAGGACAACCACTCACAGTGAATGGGACAATGGCGTTCAAAGCATGCTCTCAATTCTTTTAAAACACCTTCGCAATCGAGGCCTCCGAATTGTGGTTCCGGTTGAGTGCACGTTCTCTCTCGAGACTGAGTACCGTTGGCACAACTCACACTACAAGCGGTCCAGTCAGAAAAGGCAGTCAAACCTCCGTCAACTGTGAGAATATGTGAGGGCGTGTAATGAGTGAGGGTGCATGCATGTGTAATGTGTGAGGGTGCATGTGTAATGTGTGAGGGTGTGTAATGAGTGAGGGTGCATGTGTAATGTGTGCATGAGGGCGTGTAATGAGTGAGGGTGCATGTGTAATATGTGAAGATATAATCTGTGCATGCAGCTTGTGTGAGTAAAGCATGAATATTTTGCAAGAGTGCATGCATTCCTTACTTGGGCAATGGAAGGTGTTGCAGTCTCGTGATTCAGTGCCTAATCCCTCGCAGCGTACTCCTCCGAACTTCTCGACCAGCTGCTCTCGACTACGTTGTTGTTTTCCGCCACCACATTCGAGACTACACTCGCCCCACTCTCTCCAAGGCAACCATACGCAGTCAACTGTATATCAAAAGCAGAAACCTTAATTTTGGCACCCTTCAGCTATATTAACTATTCATGCTTTGCTAATGATACAATGAAGTTGGCATTAACTTGAAGATATAATATAGAGATTAATTCATGCACCTATGCAGGCACACACAGTTTAGTTATGGCACGTATATTTTTATTATGGATATATACTCTATAGCTATACATGGCATCAAGAGTGTATTACACTCTTGATGGCATCAATGCATGCAAGACTCACTTGGGCAATGTCTGATTCTGCAGTGTTTGATCTGCTCTGCTTCTCCATCACAGTCCTTGCCGCCGTGCTGAGGGGCGGGGTTTGTGCAGCTACGACTGCGATACTGTGTACCGTTAGAGCAGGTGACACTGCAAGTACTCCAGTCAGTCCATGCAGTCCAACCTCCATGCACTGTATTGAGAGAGAGAGAGAGAAAGAGAGAGAGAGAGAGTGAATCTTGTGTCATTTTGGGCTCAGGAAAATGAGTCAAACAGATTCACTGTTTAAAAACTGACACTTCACTTAAATTAAATACTAGCGATAACGCATTGCATTCTTTCACACGACTTGCACAACAATTGCGCATAATCATAATGCCCAGGACGATTGAATCCCATGAATTATCTTAGTGAATGTGTAGATTGCTACAACTGGCTATATACACATGATTGCATGCATGCAAGTTGCGCATGTAGCTATATAGGTATATGCAGTGCATGTACGTACGTACTAATCTTGGGCAATGCTGTGTATTGCAGTGCATGTGTACCTGGGCAATGTTGTGTATTGCAGTCTTCAATCTCCACAAGGTCTCCAGTGCAGTCAAGAGAAGCCGCTCCGTCAATCTTGCACTCTCTCATTCGACTGTTTCTCCCACCTCCGCACTCTCGTGAGCATTTAGTCCAAGGCGACCAATCAGACCAAGAATTAGGCTTTGGTCTCTTCTCTTCTGTCTGATTACCGCTCCTCAAATCATCTCCAGCTCCAAAGTTGAAAATTAACTGAGCAATGTAGTTGCATGTTTCACAACATTGTTCTGGCAGATGAAATGGTGCTTTATTATCTTCACACTTTTCAATTGTCTTGCAATTCTCTCGGTATACTTGCAATTGCCCTCCAGTCTGCAATCAGAACATGCATGCACGTATAATTATATAAAATAGATAAATAGCTAGATAAATACAGTATAGATAATTATAAATAGATATTAGCTATAGTTACATGCAAGTCGCCACTTACGAGACAGGTGTATTTTTGGCATGGATCGTCTGGACCCTTCATTGTTTCTCCTTGTTGGATGGTGACCTCTCTTCCTTTCATAATTGCGGTGCAGCTTGTGGGAACAGGGACACACTGCAAGAAATATCATGACATTGTATGTATTAACCAACACAGCATGAGAATATAGTGTTGTGTGTAGCTATGCATGCATGCATTTGTGAGACAGGGTGTGTGTAGCTATGCATTATAGCTACCTCTTGTACGGTGTTGATCCCATTGCCTCCACCTGGTATCTGACCTGCAGATTACAAAAAGAGCATACATGCATGTACCACTATTATGTATATTCAAACTTACATAGTGCTCCACACAGGAGAGTGGCGGTGACTAAGAACAAACTAAGTGTTTGCATCTTCATCACAGTTACAGGAACGGAGAATATCTCTTAGAAAGTCTAAACAACCAAATTGTTTTTTTTTGGTAAGAACTACTGAGGAATAGCAGACAGGGGATAGCTTAAATAACAATGAATGAATGCATGCTCGGAATTCCTACACCCCCTCAACTGGGTCGTGTGAACAACTGTGGTCTGAGGTATGAACACTAACCAACCCACAAGACTATGCATATGCCAGCCAGCCAGACAATATTGTGCATGTGCTGCTGCTGGCTCAAGATATGAATAATAGGACACCGTGATTAAGTAGGTGTCAACGTGTGTGGTAAAGAACTGGATGGATAACGTGATCTGTGTGGACATTTGTTTCTTGTTTAAACCTGCTGCTACACACATTGATGACACGATGGAATTGTACATGTTGGAATACTTGTTATAGCAAACATTATATAGCCAGTATGCTGTGGGAAACAGAGTAGCAAGAATCCAAAACTCTGTGTAAACATAAAATGAAACACAGGGTCTTGAAAGTATTTGTATATAATTATATAGAGTAGCTACACACATACACATAAAAAATTAAGGTCAAATTGATTTGAGTTGAGCCCTCCTTTTCTTGTTGGCCATACTTTAACCAATAATTATTCAGCTCTTCTCAAAATGAGGTGATTAGCTACCCACAAGTTAAAAGTTAACTGCATTTTGAACTACTTTTTACCTATTGCCTGAGCTCAACTCAAATCAATTTGACCTTAGTAAGTAAGAGACAAACAAATGTATGAAAACATGTATAATCTTGGGTGTCAAATTCTACCATAAGGGCATGTAGGATATTATCAAAGTCAACTGCTCACTAAATGCCAGACACCCACCAGAGAATAGGAGACTGTAAACAAAGCATATTATATATACACCTACGTACGCTGATACCAAGACAACGAATAGCTATAGCTACATTCGTTAATGACACCTGTCAGAGATAGCTATCAGGTGATTGGTTAGGGAGCAATTGGGGGTGACACTTAATTGTACACTATACTATCCGTACGTACGCATGCAGTAGTGTACATTGCACACATGAGAAAGAAACAGTGATACAAATTACAACAGATTAATGGTGCAAACTATTCACGCAATTATATAATATACAGGCCTGGCCATTATTATATATGTCTATACAATAAAATATAATACAGACTCAAAGTCTGAGAATGCACAATAAGTCTCAAAAAGAAGGAGAAGCTCTCAACACATGTTGTAAAAGCACACATGAACAGTTTGCTTGAGTTCCATTTTGATTAATTAGTGTGTCAATGTGAGCGGTTGGCATGGTTTCACAGAACAGCGGTGACAGTACTACACCACTGTCAAAGAGACACACACTTTCATATTCCCAGTGACCTAGGGCTTCACAATTATACTGGGAACCTTTGTCAAATTGTGATATAAGCGTGTGGTTATAGGTACAGCAATTGTGGTTTCGTATCAATGATGCTATTCATTAAACAGACATTAATTACACAAAACGGGAGTGACTGTCTGAAATTTTCCATCACAGTACATGAAATGTAAACCTTGTGAAAATCCTCAGAAACTATGCATTTAGTAAACTAGAGTTGTGTCTGGAGACAATCGGAATTGAAATATTTACCTCTCAACTCACAGATCTCATTGCAATCAACCACATTCAGCAATGAATGTTGAGACTCTTTTTATGTAGCTACTGCAAACATGAGGAGAGGCTATTATTAATACTGTTGCAACTTCTACTGGACAGTCTCAATTACTTGGCTGCCAGTATCAACACACCTAGAGAGAGGATTGTATAATTATGTCATGGTTTAGTTGACCAGGCAACAGTATCCCTGAGGGAACCTTCCAGACAGCTAGCCACATAGTTGCCAGTTGAGGCCATACAAATACAGCTCCTCATTCAGAAATGTTAAACTTGAGTTAGAGTGTGATTGAATTTTCACAAAATTAACCAACAGAAACTAAAACTATGACCATTAAGTTGCCAAAAATCATGCATGTGTATATATACATTGGAACTCCTCTTAACAACCACCCATGAGATAAGGACGCGTACCTCTTTATAAAGGCCACGTTGCAATGTCCCATGTACCCGTTTGAGTACAAATCAACCCCAGAGATAAGGACAGCATGTGTTAATGTGCGAAGCATGGATGCGGAAGCATGGAGAACGAGGAATGCTACGAATCACGCAGAACAGCTGGCAATGAAGGATAACTGCTCAGCTATCACAACTACGATAAGACCCACCCACACACACACACCGCAAATATATCCCATAGCTAGATGAAATGCATCTCAAATAATGACCGAATTCATGGAATCAAAACATTTTACAACACATTCTACCCATCTTCTTAGAACAGACTTCGTTAAAATCGCTAGCAAAATGAGCTCATGTTTCAGTGGAGTGATGTCATCTATACTGATAGCTGCAAGGCCAGTTACTACAGCAACTAAAAGGGAGCATTTACTCCTAAAGAAAAGTGGCAGCGAACTAATCGAATATTACAATAGGCATTCCATATTTAGGTGACGAAAAAGCCTGTTGCAATGGGAAACTCAAATGGGTGACAAACATCCACGGTATTAGGTGGGGCCAATGCATGAATGAATGCATTATTAAAGAGGACACTCATTTGCCAGGTGCCAAAAGAACAACCGTTTCTACACGTGCATACCATCCTAAATAGGTCCCAACGCCCTAGCAACAAGCGTAGGTGAGCAGTCATGATTCTCCCACAGCAAAAGCCAGCTCTAAATTCAGCCGACATAATTGACGAACATGTTTCTATGGGCAACATAGCGATGTAATGTAACCCACCACTCGCAAGTACATAATAGTGATTCTGGGGTGTGGTAATTGGTAGGTATGTACAACAAACCACAGAGGCTCCCCATTGTCTGGAGGCACCACACCACTTCAAAAACAATATAATGAGTTAAAAAAAAAAACAGTACACAGAGTGTTAGTTTATAGCTATCACATCATTATTCATTGTTTTCAGATCAGTTTACACCACACACACAAAAACAGAGATGCCTTAATTTGCCAAGAGCCTAGCCAGCCATTATGCATGTAAAAGGACTTGTTTGCTCTTTATAAACTGGTACACAGAATTTGATTATCGATACTCAGTTTTGAAATTAGTAGCTAGCTAGAGAATTTGTATATAGTTTGTTGGGTACCCCTATATTTAATGGTCCTAATAATGCAATTACAATAGGCATTCCATATTTAGGTGACGAAAAAGCCTGTTGCAATGGGAAACTCAAATGGGTGACAAACATCCACGGTATTAGGTGTGGCCAATGCATGAATGAATGTATTATTAAAGGGACACTCATTTGCCAGGTGCCAAAAGAACAACCGTTTCTACACGTGCATACCATCCTAAATAGGTCCCAACGCCCTAGCAACAAGCGTAGGTGAGCAGTCATGATTCTCCCACAGCAAAAGCCAGCTCTA
>VSKX01037888.1_pt1 | contig 12950 bp, 14 predicted proteins | sample 4799481 | NCBI WGS metagenome assembly VSKX01 (sample SAMN12179537, study PRJNA552185) | sponge metagenome | biome: deep-sea hydrothermal plumes; feature: spots directly above weak diffusing fluid; material: sea water; isolation source: sponge from the Swan site of a hydrothermal vent ...
GCGTTTCTAATTACGTTGTATTGAATTTGGTAAATTTGGTGCGAATCGCCAAAATGAGTACCATAAAAACTGAAATCGCCAAAATTACTACCCGTCTTTAATAGTAACATTAAGGTACTTACGTACGTAGTTTGAAAAGGTATACTGTAGCCTTAAGCTTGGTTCACAATAATTATGATGATTAGTCTTTCGTATCGTAAGCTATTGTACGAAACGCTCGATTAGACTCAGGTTCTATTCTAGCGTTTCCGGACGGTAGCTTAATTACGATATACCGTACAAAACAAAGTACTATCGTCACATTGTGAACCAGGCTTTAGAGTTGTTATAACGGTAGCTTAAAAAAACAACATGGATTGTAGGTGAAAATGCCATCAGATCATTTTGACCTAGCTAACACATCAGCTTATAGAGTTATGGGGTTTCAGAAACTCAACAAATTCCAGAACATGTACACGTTATAGCCATTCAAAAGTTACACACACCTATGCAAAATACCAAAATTACTGATTTAGTCTAAACGCACTATGTGGTAGAACTCTCTAAGAGCTCTCCGTGCATTGCACTGTGGTCAGTATCCAAGGGAAAATAATTTTGCATATAAAAATTTTTTTTTATGAGATTCTGGCATGTGATAGGACAATATCAGACTGGTTGTTACATCAGTCGTGGTAATGTCTGAACCTCTTAGCATGTAGCAGACTTGATTTGTGTGGCTTCTAAATGTTGTTACATAGGCTCTAGATGCACTGGACAAGAGTGACATATCTGAGATTCGTGTATTCAGTAAGCCACCAGAGCTAGTAGCGACTGTGATGGAGTCCATCTGCATTCTGTTCAACACACGACCTGACTGGGCCAGTGCTAAGACTCTCCTCGGAGATTCCGCCATCCTCAAGAAAATGATGGAATTCGACAAGGTGAAGTATTATATATATGCATAATAATTATTATACGTTGACCACGTGTTGAGTGTATATACTTGATGTGTGGTTGCAGGATAATATTGCCGAATCCACTCTAAAAAAGCTGAAAAAGTACATCGATAATCCAAAATTCCAACCTGAAATTGTTGAGAAGACATCTAAAGCCTGCAAGTCTATGTGTCTGTGGGTTCGTGCCTTGGATTTGTATGCCAAGGTGGTCAAAACAGTGGAGCCAAAACGAGAGAGGTGAGTGCAAACTAACTACTACAGTATTAGTTCACGTCTACAGCAATTATTGCATGTGTATTTGTATACAGATTAAATGCAGCTCAAGAAGAGCTAGATGTGGTAATGGCACAGCTCAAGGAGAAACAAGACAAGCTAGCAATCATTCAAGCAAAGGTACGTATACTCTCGCTCAAACTCTCTAGATAGTAGTGTACTTATATTTGTACTCACAGATCAAAGACTTGCAAGCTAGCTATGAGCGTAGTGTGAGTGAGAAGCAAGAACTAGCTGAGAACATGGAGAAGACCGAGGTACGACTACAGAGAGCAGCCAAGCTCACCACTGGACTAGCTGATGAACAAATTAGATGGGCAGAGTCAGTTAAGGTACAGTGTACACTATACTGCCAATTAAAAATCCACTGTGTTTGAAACCCATTTTGGTATTAGAAATTTGAAGACGAGATCAACAATGTTGCTGGGAATGTCTTCATTGCTGCTGCTTGTGTGGCCTACTATGGTGCTTTCACAAGCTTGTACAGAGAAAAGGTTGGTCTAAATACTCCTTTATATACACTATAATTATACGCACTGCACAACACTTTCAGCTACTGAACAAGTGGATCAAGCATTGCAAAGAGTTTGGTATCCCAGTATCAGATGACTTTAGCGTTGTCAATATACTGGCTACTCCGTATGAGATCAGACAGTGGAACACTCACGGGCTGCCCAGGGACACTGTATCCACAGAGAATGCTGTCTTGGTTACTAGGGGAAGGAGATGGCCTCTTATGATCGATCCACAAGAACAGGTACATATACGTAAATAATAACACTCCTGTTCTGTGTACGTACCTATTTTTCACTATGTACTGTTGTATACATGTATATAATATTGTGCTTATTGTTTCAGGCAAATCGCTGGATTCGAAACACAGAGAGTCAGAATGGCCTCAAGATCATTAAGCTCACAGATGCCAACTATCTGAGAACATTAGAGAATGCCATTAGGATTGGAATGCCAGTTCTCCTAGAGGAGGTACGTACAAAGTGTATGTAGCAGTAGAAAAAATAGTGGTGCTTTTGGTAGATCTATTTAGTACGTATGTTGTTGAGTTTAATGTTTCTCCCACTGTGACTGTGTGATCGTTATTGTGTAGGTTGAAGAACAGTTAGACCCTTCTCTGGAGCCTATCCTCCTCAAACAGACCTTCATGCAAGGCGGCAGGCTGCTCATTCGACTTGGAGACAGTGACATTGACTATGACAAAAATTTTAGGTACAATGAATCCTGTAGATTATCTACAATTGTGTGTGAACCTATTATTCTTCAGATTCTACATGACCTCCAAGCTTTCTAATCCTCACTACCTACCTGAAGTGTGCATCAAAGTAACTATTATCAACTTTACTGTCACTAAATCCGGTTTGGAAGATCAACTGCTAAGGTAAAGTATTTAATGTGTGTATTTTTAGAACAGCTTTGAATGTCCTGTTCTGATATACGTACGTACCTAACATTTAGTGATGTGGTGCGATTGGAGAGACCTGATTTAGAGGAGCAACGAAATGAGTTGATCACAAATATTAATGTTGCCAAGAATGAATTGAAGGTACTAAACACACTATGCCATGAGTTCTAGTAACTGAACCATATTTCAGAGCATTGAGGACGAAATCTTGAAGCTTCTGTTTGAGTCAACAGGAAATATTTTAGACGACGAAAAGCTCATTCAAACACTGGATGCTTCAAAGGTAAGTAGCAGTACATACGTATGCTGCCATGTAGTGACCATGCATTCTCTTTTGTACGTATACGTGTAGGTCACTTCGGGCCAAATTTCTAAGCGTCTAGCTGAGGCTGAGATAACAGAGGAGGAGATATCTACTGCCCGTGAGAAGTATCGACCTGTGGCTACTCGAGGCTCTGTAATGTACTTTGTTGTGGCCACCCTGGCTGAAGTGGACCCCATGTACCAGTACTCACTCAAATACTTCAACCAACTGTTCAACGCATGTATTGAGCAAAGTGAGAAGGCCTCAGATCTTCTGGTACGACTCAACATTCTGCTCAAGAACACCACCAGCACTGTCTATACCAACGTAGCAAGGTGGGCACTAATTCAATGTACAGTTGATGCATCTATAAGTAGACTTTTCTGTACTTGTTTTTACTCATGACGTACTTTATTAGTGTACGTGTAGTTGCAAATGTAAATCGACGAGAATTTTTCTGTTATCTCCAGAGGCCTGTTTGAGCAGCACAAGTTGGTCTTCTCCTTCATGCTCTGTGCTGACATTATGAGGCAAGCTGGTGACATCACTAACGCTGAGTGGAACTTCTTCCTGCGAGGCTCAGCAGGAGTTGATAAAGTATGTAATGTAAAAGTAACGTATAATAGTTATGTACATACTTTAATACTTGCAGGAGCGACCTGAGAAACCTGACATCCCCTGGCTGACTGAGCAATTGTGGCATATGTGCTGTGACATGGAAGATGAGTTGCCTTGTTTCAAGGGAATCCTGAAGGACATAGTTTGTACACCAGTTGACTGCAAAATAGGAAGACTTGAGGTGACTACATACATACTTCCCTCACGCTCACGTACCTAACTGTCTCAATTATGCGTTACATCTACTTGCTGTACAAATCTTTATAGCCAACCGCAGTCTTTTTCAATTGTGTTTGTGTTTATCCACCAGATTGCTGCTAACCCTCCTGACTGGGATGGGTACACTGAACCTGATCCTCCACCTCCTCAGCCTCCAAAAGAGGAGGGGAGAGGAGAGGGAGAGGGAGAAGGAGAGGCGGAAGTCCCTCCAATTACTGGTCATTGGGATGAAAGGCTCACCAGCTTCCAGAAACTCATCATGGTCAAGTGTTTCAAAGAAGAGAAGGTACAGTGACTAAAAACTTTGAGCAGTACAGAACTAAGCAATTTCATAATGTATTTTGTTTCTCTATAGGTTATATTTGCTGTGTTCGACTTTGTGTCAGACAATCTTGGACCTCAGTTTGTGGAGAGTCCTCCAGTTAAACTGTCCACTCTCTACGAGGACACGTCTAACATCACACCCCTTGTGTTTGTCCTCTCCTCTGGCTCTGACCCAATGAGTGCCTTCCTGAGGTTTGCCAAGGAAATGAACTACATGGAGAGGTACATTAGACTTCATTTTTTGGGCAATTGGGAGGGAGGGGATGAATTTAGCTAAAATGTTGAAGTCTTGATCTTGTCCCATCCATTTTGTTGATTCTCTATAATTATACAGGATTCATGCCATCTCTCTTGGACAAGGTCAAGGACCAGTAGCAGAAAGAATGGTAGACAACGCCACTAAGACCGGGGACTGGATTTTCTTACAGAACTGTCATTTGGCAGCCTCCTGGATGTTGCGTATGGAAGCTATGGTTAAAGGCTTCTTAGCTGCTGATGCTGTCATTCACGAGAACTTCAGACTCTTCCTCAGCTCCATGCCTGACAAGTGCTTCCCTGTGTCAGTGCTTCAAAACTCAGTCAAAGTCACTAACGAGCCACCCAAAGGTGTGTGCAATTTGTACGTACGTACTTAGTTCATGTACGTATGTGTGTTGTAGTCAATATGGCTGTTTGACTCATTACTTTAATTCAGGTCTTCGTACTAATGTGAGGAGAGCTTACACAGATTTTCAGCAAACATATATTGAGGAACACAGTGAGTGCATTGTTTTGTAGCGTACTGTAGTGCATTTTATCTCAATCTTTTTTCAGTTCTGGAAACTGTGTGGAGAAAGCTTGTGTTTGGATTGTGTTTCTTCCATGCTATTATTCAAGAAAGGAAGAAGTTTGGACCACTGGGATGGAACATAAAAGTAAGTTGTAGAATTAAGTATACAGCACATTCACGATTGCTAACAATCTCTTAGTATGAATTCAATGATTCTGACCGAGAGTGTGCACTGGACAACTTGAGGATATTTCTAGAGGATGGTCAGATTCCATGGGATGCTCTTACGTTCATTACTGGAGAGGTATGTTCTGTCAGCTACGTGTGTTTGCAGTGGGAATAAATGTATGTGTTTGTTTGTTGTAGATCACATACGGTGGGCGTGTGACTGACTCGTGGGATCAGCGCTGTCTAAGAACCATGCTCAAGCGATACTTTTCCCCTCTTAGTCTCGAACTAAATGCCAAGTATTCTCCATCAGGTAAAGCACGTCTTGAAGGATTGTACCACTTTTCACTGTTGTTTTACTCAGGAATTTACTATGCACCTGATGCTGAGACTATTCAAGCCTACAGAGAGTACATTGAGAACCTGCCCTACAGTGATGAGCCAGAGGTGTTTGGCATGCACGAGAATGCCAACATTGCCTTCCAGGTGTGTACAATACGGCCTACGTAGCTATACATGCACAAGTACTCTAACTTGTAACACAACTTTACATACAAGTAACTTGTGCTGGGATTAAACTATAATCTATGCATCAAATAGCTCCTCAGAAGAACTTTCTAATGGGTTTACTGAATATGTATGTATAGAGTTCTCTAGTAGGTCAAAAGTCCACAACATTTGCTGTTATTTTTCGAAAATACTTGACAATTATAATTATGCTCTCCCACACAGACTCAAGAGACACACACACTGGTCAATACTGTGCTGGATGTGCAGCCTCGACTGGCCAGCAGTGGTGGAGGGAAGACCAGCGATGAGATTGTGTTTGAACTGGCAGACAATATCCTTGCCAAGATTCCAGATAAATTTGACATTGACATGGCCCTTCCAGAAATGTTTGAGGTGTGTGCATGCACTTGTGCCTGTATGTGTACATGTACATGTGTAGTGTATTGTGCATGTGTGTACACTACGGAATGCATCATTTAATCTGTTCATGTGCACTGTAGCCTGACAGTAAAGGTCAACTAAACTCACTATCTACTGTGTTGAGTCAAGAGGTGGACAGATTCAACAGACTCCTCAAAGTTATCAAGGTAACTCTAGGTTGAAAGTTGTCACTTCCTTTCATGACTGCCCATACAGTCGTCGTTGAAGGACATTCAGAAAGCTATCAAGGGGTTGGTGGTCATGTCTGAGGAGCTGGAACGAGTGTACACAAGCTTTCTCAATAACCAGGTGCGTATGCTACGCAAGCTACACTACTGTAAAAAAATACGTACCTTGTAGGTGCCTGGATTATGGGCAACTGCTGCATACCCATCTATGAAGCCTCTCAGCTCTTGGGTGAAGGACTTTGTTCTAAGACTACACTTTATTGAGGTAAACAAGCTTGAGAATATGGATACATAATGTATAACTCTATGTACAATGACTGAGTGTATGGGTTTCTGTGTATACAATGACATTGTGTGTTGTCCCTATACTATTGTAGCACTGGATAACAAATGGACACCCTAAGTCATTCTGGATGTCAGGGTTCTTCTTCCCACAAGGTTTCCTTACTGGCACGTTGCAGAACCATGCCAGGAAGTATAACTTACCCATTGATGAGCTAGCCTTCAAGTTCACACCACTACAAACATACAGACAACAACAGGATTATTACGACGCAGCCCAGAAAGGAGAAGAGAAACAACTTGATAATAGTTTAGAGAGTTTTGAAGATGGTGTTGTAGTTCACGGACTGTTCATGGAGGCAATGAGATGGGATGATGACTGTATGTGTGTCATGGATTCACTCTCTGGGAAAATGAATGCGGTAAGTAATTGAAACTGAAGGACTTTTACACAAAATATTCTTCTAGACTTTGCCAATGATGCATATGGAACCAAATCGAAATCATGTGGTGGATCCTATGGATTACAACTCTCCTTTATACAAGACATCAGCCAGGGCTGGTGTGCTCTCTACCACAGGTAAGTTCAATGATGGTGGTTTTGCTCGTTATACCAGTCCCTTTTTGTGCAGGTCACTCCACTAATTTTGTTGTTGCTGTGCAATTGCCGTCTAAAGAATCTCAGGACTATTGGGTTGCCAAAGGAGCAGCATTGCTCTGTCAACTCAGTGAATAAACACTTCAATGACTGTTGTGCACTTGCATTGCATTACGTACATTATAAACTTTTATGTCAATGTTTAGCACTTTTAGCCCATAAAATTAATAATTATTTTGCATCATCGGTGTTATAGCAACGTGTACATGTAGTGTACTGAAACAGAGAAAGTATTATAATTATAACATCAGTGTGTACTTATGTCGGTGCACACCAGCTAATAGCCCCCCGCTTTTAATTAATTAACAGGTATAATAATTATAATGTCCGAATTAAAATACTACCGAACACTCTGGTTGTTACGATACTATACGATCACACACATTTTAGACAGTTGCTCACTATAAATCATAAAAGTTATGATTCCACATTCATTTATTTACAAGTCTTTCTTGCTCTCATCTGTAGTCTCTAGACTCTTCTGTAGAGTATACAAATATTAGGGCACACATTTATATAGCATACTCCTAAACTCACCACTAGTTTCTGATGCTCCTCTGCCAGTCGGTCATACTCAACACTAGTTGATTCAGCCTGCTTTTTCATTGCTTCAAGATTAGTCTTCGTCTTGTTCAGATCTATAAAACCAATGCCAATGATAAATAGCATTATAATTACAAGAGCTTTACCATCCTCCATTTTTTTGTAATCTTCTTTGCTTGGCCCTACCGACTTTTCTTCTGTGCTTGATGTTCCCTTTTGTTTGCCACTGTCAGGTGTCTAAAATGTGATTATGCCAATCGTTAAACGGGTATCTACACTACTACTGACAAGCTTATCACACTACTTAACATGTACCAGGAGTACTCCTGCATGTACGTATTAACATGTACATACCTCAGAGGTTTCCCTTTCAATTCGTCTAGCTAGCTCAGCGTTGGCTGACTGTGCTTGTCTTAGAGTGGCTGTGTGTGAAGCCTCCAGTGTGGCCACCATACTCAACATAGTAATGAGACGCTTGATGACACTGTAAGAAAAGAACATTGGCATTACAATGTGCTTAGCACAATTATACAAATAAAGTAGCTTAGACAGACACAAAGTACTTAGGGATACTGTTAGCTCGAAAAAACTACTAAATACGAAAATAATTATGGAGGTTATACTCCACTTACAGAATGAGGAATAAGGCGAATCCTGTGATGTAGAAGTTTCTTTGTCCTCTGCATTCGTTCAGACGTCTATCTAACTTGGTGTCGAGGGTTTGAGATGTTCCAGTCTGGGCAGGGAGATCTTGGCCATACTTTCTCATGATACGAATGGAGTCTACAATAAAAAGTGTACAGTGATTCTCCAATAAATATTGTACAGTGATAATGACAATAACATCATTTTACTTACCCACAAACAGCACGATCAAAACAAGAAGAACGGCGTAGTACACTGTGGTCCACACTGGTTGAATAGCAGAGAAAATACTCCGGTTGAATATCCACTTCCAACTACAAGGATAGTGAAAAAGTAAAGGAGTAGTCTTATCACACACAGTGATACACATACACGCTGACGTACATTCGTGTAAACGTGCACTACAAACATAACACAATGGGGAAACAATTATGCCATATTATACAAAAATCACTCTTACATGGAGGGCTTGAGCAAGGGCAGGATCAGAAGTATTGTTAGGCCAATCTCTACATAGAGGAAGGCAGCCACTGCAGCCCACTGTAAACTCATGATTACTATCCTTGAATCTATAAGAATAAACGTTAAAATGAGTAGATGTCATGCTGCTGCCAGTGTAAATAGGAGAAAGGCTGCTTACGTGTACTGTAGTTCTGCGTGTGTTTTCGCCACGTTTTGCTGACTTGACACAAATCAGTAGAGTTCGAAGGTCAATCACTTATCTCGTTACCATAGCAAATAAATTATACAACCTAACCCAAAACGTACATGTACATGTAGGCTAGCTGTGCAGCTAACCATGACGTACGACTACAATCTCAAGAAACTGTTCTTGCCTCCTATTGAGAGTCTACCAATCGAAGAACAACTCACCCACTACAGGCAAAGAAATCTCGTACCCTCTCACTTGCATCGAATTGGAACTCATTTGTTTGGAGGGTCCTCATTCAATGTTCGTCGCAGAGTAATAGACGCTTCCCATTTTTCTCCTCATAATGGTATAAATCATCTGGCACTACTGAATGCATCGTTTGATGGCAAGATACGTGAAACACGCACTAGAACTGGTTTTAAATTGACTAAGTCTCTGTCAGAACCTTCCGTCAAGTTGTCCGATTCTGAGAGTGATTATCGAAAGTGGATTGCTGATAGGAAAGTTCTGAGAAGTGATCTAGACAGTCTTGGAGCAACAGAGAAATGGCTAACATCGAAAGAACGCACACCATTAGAGACCTCTTTGCTGACAAGGTTAAGAGATGAGAAATGTTTGGCAAGTGCAAAACCCAAAGTGGAATCATATGAGGTGAGCGAAAACCAACAGGTTAATGTCCAGCGGAATTGGTAAATAAGCACTTAGGTTGTTGAGTACATACATGTACATACACATATACGTGTCACATTAACACTAAACTATTATGGTACATGTAGCCTAAGAATAATTTATACACAGTTTAATTTGTCTATTGGAGTCATGAAAACAATTTATGTCAGTTGCAGGCTCTGTGTGACACCTCAGAAGAAACATCCCTGAAACCTCCCAGCCCAAGAAAAACACTACTTAAATTGAAGCGCCAGGCAATAAAGGAGATCACAAAACTGCATAATTTTCTTATAGCAAACAGACAAAGACTCGTATCATTTCTAGCCACTGTAGACAAGGCACACACAAGATTCGTTTCTGTTAGCGACATGTTGAATGTATTCAGCAAAATAAAGGCACCTCTGAGTCAGGCAGCTCTCGAGATCTTACTACAAGTATTGGAGATTACTGAAGAGGGGGTATTTGATTACCAACAGCTTGTGAACGGTTCTGTATTGAAAGGTGTGGACGAACACTTCAAAAGACGGGAGGCTAAACTAATTGTAGAGGATGAAATTAAGAAAGAGGAGTCTGTTAGTGCCACGGAAGATGTGTGGGTCATGAAAACTGCTGATTTAGAAAAGAAATATGGAGCTCCAAGTACTCTAACTGGCGAGCATGGAATAAAGGCCGATATCCATAAACAAGAAGAAGTCAAGCAATTTTCCAAATTGATTAACTACTGCAAAGACAATGGAATTGTGCTTAATTGGCAAATCGCTGAGAAAGGTATGCATATTTATATGTACACAGTCGTGTTTATATTGATACTTCACAGTTTACTAGCCTCTTCCTGTGCACATACTGTAATTTACATTTCAACCCATGCAGCTCTGCTTACTCCACCAGACAAGCCTAGGCAAGAATGTCTTAGTCAGCTACGACAAGCTGGACTCTCATTACTTTCTAGGCATTTCGCTGATTTGCCTCAAGAACAAACAATTCGAAAGCCGAGGGATGCATTTGAAGGGTTTGGAAGAGCTTACAAAGAGATAAGAGGAAAAAGAAAAGCGACCTATATGAGACTACCAACTGGAGCTGCAAGAGTGAATGCTAAGATTGACTCTTGGCTAACTTATGAAGAATATTTGAAGCTGACAGAGTAAGTAAAACTCACTTCACTCTTAGTCTATAACAACTTTTGAATGACATTGCACATGTAGACTATAATTGTACAATTTACCGGCAATGTACATTGCAAGTACTATAATAAAGTATCATTGTACCCTCTGGTATTCATTATAAACTCTTTGGCTACACATTGTAGACACATCCGATCCAAACCTGGCTTCAAGTACAAAGACCACGGACTCCCAGACAACAATGCCTTCTGGCCTGGAGCTCTACTAGATAAACTAAGATTGTGGATGCCTGAAGAAACACTTCTTGATAAACCATGTTCCCTATACAATGTGTTTCAACCTGTTCAGCACCCAAAGATCTACAACCCTCACTCCCCGCTGGTTGAACAAAAGATAACATGGCCTGTCAATTCATCAGGATATGTTCAATTTGGTAGTCAAGACAGAAAACAATATCAATTGTAGACACACACAGTTTTATGCACACCACAATTATTATTGAGCACAATTTTTTTTGTACAAAATAAATGGTATGTACTATCTATCTATGAGAATTGATAACTATAAATAAGAAAGTGAACAGTCTGTAATGCTTAAGAACAGAGTGTTTTTGAACTATCGCTATCTAAATATTTTTTATATCTTTCTTTACACTCGTCTTCTGTTCCAATCCATTGACACACCAACATGAAGTTAGCTGGGTTCAATCGTGCGGCCACATTAAAGTTTCCTTGTATGCTAGCACTAGCTTCAGTATCTCTGTTCCCCGAGAGTACCCCCACCACTCTTCGTTCGTACTTCTTACTCTCCTCGTTGTAGTCCCAGGAATAGAGGCCAGCTCCTGATGAGCCGTGCCAAGCATCACCACGAAAGTATATCAAATGAGGAGACTCGGTATCGATCTTGGTCTTAACAAACCAGTACGCATTGGTCTCTTTGTCATCCGGAAAGCTGACATACTCGACTTTAGAATCGGCACCGTGTGTGGTCACTTTTCCATTGCAGAACATGCCGCTTAATCCAGGAGGAATAATATCTCTTTCATCTCCAATCTCAGAGGCTAGCTCGAGAATAGCAATATCATAATCGTCCCAATCTGTATTCACATGCTGTCCATCTTGAGACAAATCTTTCCATCCAGAGGGTACAAAAAATCGTCGCACGTAGCTCCATTTGGTGGAACCATCGGGCTGGAGATAACCTGCTCGAAGAAAGAACAGAGCTGATTGTAGATATTCGTGACCGCTGTGAACACAGTGGGCGGCAGTTAACACGTGGTTTTTAGTGACCATTATCCCAGAGCAACCGGTAGATACTCTCATGATGGTTGTGTAGGGAAACTTGTCACCATCCGTAGCAGGGTCAATTCGGACTCGATCATCGTCTCCAAAAACAACTCTCTTACGTCGCCTCAGTCTAGAATGCAATAACATGTTGGATTGTGTAAGCGTTGATTGCGGCAGAGACAGAGTTACCTCACTAGAATCAATCTTTCCTGTACTCACCCAGTACGTTTCCCAGGCCAACTTTAGGCTGTATACATCAGCACTATTATTGGAGTTGCCGTGCAAGTTCATTGGTAGGGTCAGAACCATCGGGATGAGAGCCAGCACAATGGGGTACACTAGAGAGGCCATCCCTCCTCCTCCCTGTTCCCTTGGTTAGCAACACACACTATTTACGACCTTCTTCTAACTTGTCACACTCTTGACACTTGGTGATTCTACCTGTTGAAGTGTTGATTGAATTTCGCGGCGCTGCGCTTTTGTTCTCCTTGATAATCGCCGGAAGTAAATAAACTTCCTACCATGTACCAGGCGGAAGTAAACAAGCTTCCGTGAAATGAAAATGTAAGGGTGCCGTGTGTACAGTGTGCACAAATCACACACCAAAATAATGACAATGTCCTGTTCTAATGATCATGTTGGTGATGAACGTCTCTCTCTAAAGAGTAAATTTTGGCTTTGAGGGTCTGTAAATCTCCAACAAGCTTCTTTGATCTTGTAGCTGTTCTTCTGACTTGAGTGAGAATTTGTATGTCTTGGTCACCATTCAGAGTCATCGTAAGCTAAAGGGAGCGAGTGATGTGCAGTATGTGTGTGCATATGCAGTAGTAACAAGGAGGAACAAATTTCAGATAGAGTGCCAGTGACTAGTAAGTACTGTGATTTGCAGGTTGGTTGTCAAAGTAAATAGGAATGGGTGTTGGCATCTCAAGTGGTTGATCTATGAATA
>VSKX01070848.1_pt1 | contig 12943 bp, 6 predicted proteins | sample 4799481 | NCBI WGS metagenome assembly VSKX01 (sample SAMN12179537, study PRJNA552185) | sponge metagenome | biome: deep-sea hydrothermal plumes; feature: spots directly above weak diffusing fluid; material: sea water; isolation source: sponge from the Swan site of a hydrothermal vent ...
CACACACACACACACACACACACACATACAGAGATAATGCACTCTCGTTGCCTGTAGTTCAAGGCTGCCCTCGTATTCCTAAACCAATGCTAGTGAGTTATTTATCCTATACATTGTGCGTTCATGTAGTGTGTACGTGTATCTATTCAGTTTTTCAATAGCAGTATACATGATTATATACAAGCTTACACAGACACGTGTTGCCTGAATAGTTGTGTGTGTGTGTAGACAACAAGCAACACGTGGAGTTAATCAGTTCACAAGGGATCAAGGCATCCAACTTTACTGTTTGTTAAAATGCAATTCTAACACGTGCAGAGATATGTCCCTTCGGTTCACTCTGTGCCGCTGGCTCCCCGGGAGAAGTTACTGGCCATGTGCAGCCAAACAAACCCCCTACCACTCGCCAGCTTCTTCACAAACACGTACGTTGTAGGCAAAGCGGTTGCGGAATTAACTGACGAAATTAAATAAATGAAGTTCTTAAGATTTTTACCAATTTTTAAATGTGCTGAAAGAATTTATATCAAATCTCTTGATAAAAGCCAGGCATGCTCTTGCAGTAGGAGTATCGGTAAATCCTCAGTAATGAGCATTGCAGTTAGTGTAATCCACCACACAGGATGATAAACACTATGACCAAGATTGGAGAGGGAGCGTTTGCTGATGTGTTTGGCTGTCAGAAGGAGGGCTGGGATAAGCTAGCCATCAAGGTAAGGGTGGGTTTACATAAACCACTGAGCTATTCAATTGTGAGAGATGTGTTTAGAGAGGGGCCGCAGTTGTGTGGGTGCTTAGTTATTATAGCATTTTTGATATCGGCTATCGAGGCTATTGGTTACTATAACTTGTTGCAGTAATTTAACACGGATCCAGCATCGGTTAGACATCACTTCTCTTGCATAATGGCACAATTATCGAGGTAGCATCTTCTGCAGTTACATCTATAAATGCTATATCTGCTAACCGCATGCTTCTTGTCTGGCTCGGCACTTGTCTGGGGCTGATCCTTAATGCAACCACAATCTATGCTAACTCAAACCACGACCGACTGGCTATGGTCTCCAGTTGCCCATAGAGAGCTGAGTGGTAGCTCCAATAAGTTGGCCTAGTCTCCATTGTGGCCTTCTGAATGCATGGCCGGCCAGTGGTGAGCTAAATATCTGTGCTTATGGCTACTGCTCTTTTGTGCTCTTCAAACTGAGGTTAGCCATCCCATAGGAAAAAAGCTGCAAACTAGATTACAGTGTATAGGGAGAATAGGTTAGTTAGTGAGATTAGTGGTTAGAATCAGGAAGCAGAAACTGCTCCCACTTTGTACAGATGTCTATCTGTGTGCAACGTGGGTGAGCTCCTGCACAAATTGTTGGCATAAATTTCAATGTCTCTGATAAGTTGATGTGATATAAACAAGAGGTGTTCCTATCTATGTCGATTCATCAATGCTCTGTTATTGTTGTTGTCTCACAGATTGTGCCTATAGAGGGAGACTTCAAATACAACGATGAGCCACAGAACACCTTTCAGAGCATGCAGCCAGAGACTGTGGTTACCATGTGAGTATACATACAGTAGACCTTAGAGCATGCAGCCAGAGACTGTGGTTACCATGTGAGTATACATACAGTAGACCTTCGCTTATCCAAACACCTCGGGGCCGTTTTTGGATATCGATCGGATCAGCGCTATGAAATTACACAGCGAATATCATTATTACACTATGAATATAATTACTTTGCAGTGTTTATAGGTGATTTGGATTTGAACTGTGAATATAGTCATTTCTGACTAAGATGCCGTTTTTATTAGGTTTCGGATTAACGGGGTCCGGATTAGCAAGGGTCTGCACTGCTGGTGAAAGTTGAGAGCATATTGTTATGCTTCATAAAAGCAGTGTTGCAGGAGTTGTAGCTAGCTGTAGTCTGGGTGTCTGCGCTGCAGGATGCTGTAATTGATGGCAGGAAGTTCATATAATAATAATATATATATAAACACTTTATCATGTTTATCTGTGTCTGAGAAAGTGGTACTCAAGCGTGTAAGCCCCAATGCCTTAATTATCAGCTGTGGTGGATACAGACATTGATTAGTGTCAGAGCTCTCAGCTTTGTCTAACCGGCTGTAGGTAGACGACGTGTGATGACCTGTGCTGGCTCTTACTAATGCCATATGTACAGATGTACTCGGTGTGTGTAAAGATGCTACGTAAAGCCTGGTTTACGATATGAGATAGACGCTCATTTCGTAAGCTATCATACGAAACACTAGATTAGACTCTGGTTTTAATCAGACGGTAGCTTACGATACCATACGAAACGAAGGACTATCGTCATATCGTAAACCAGCCTTAATGGTGGAATAGAATTATAACATGTTCTATTAATTGTTACTACTGGCGCTACATTAACTTCAGCGTAAACGAGAATGTGTGTGTGCTTCTCCTCATGATGTGTCTGCTTGTTTGTACTACAGTGAGCTGAGCCTGTTGGGTACTGCTGACAACAAACTGGTGAGTAACTGGTGAGCGAGTGGGGGGTAGAGAAATGTAATTTTGTAGCGGCTTTGTGGGTGTGTAAGAATTCTAAATTGTTTGGTAGTGGCTAACTGGTGAGCGAGTGGGTGGTCGAGAAATGTACTTGTTTTGTAGTGGCTTTGTGGGTGTGTAAGGTAATGGCTAACTAAATTTCCGGCATACTTTTTTTTATAGAATATGTCCATACCTCACTACACAAGGAACTTTGTGCAGATGGATGCGTAAGTTTACTGCTGTTATCTTTGTTATCAGTCTTCCTGGCCATTTGTGATGACCTTTATATCCTGTCTCTCTGACAACTATTCTTATAATTTATGTGATGTCGTATTATGTCATATCACATCATCAGGTAGTTAGAAGTAATGCTTTGATCTCAGTCTGTTGCTTCCTGAAATTCAGAATGCATGTGAATTAACCCAGTGTTAAGCCTGGTTCACAATAATTTTATGACGATAGTCTTTTGTTTCGTATCGCAATAATATGTGTATTTTTTTTCAGAGTTGCTTTGGTTCAAGGCAAGTTTCCCGAGTTTCTAATCGAGGCTTGGGACGACTATGACTTCAGGAAGGACTCCGACAATGACAGACCAAGTGAGCTAGAATGAATGTCTGCCCTCTCTCTGAAGCCTAATTCAGAATATGAAGCAACGTGCGCAACGCTGACGTACATCACTGATCTGGAGTAGAACTCTGTTCTATATAGTTGTACGTAGACGCAATGCAAGCTTCAGCGTCATTTTTGTGAACTAGCTAGGCCTAAGTTTACTTGAGCGCAGTGGCAGATAGCTAGGCCTAAGTTTACCAGAGAGTGCAACTAGCTGGGCCTAAGTTTACTTGAGCGCAGTGGCAGATAGCTAGGCCTAAGTTTACCAGAGAGTGCAACTAGCTGGGCCTAAGTTTACTGAGCGCAGTGGCAGATAGCTAGGCCTAAGTTTACTTGAGCGCAGTGGTGCCAGAGAGTGCAACTAGCTGGGCCTAAGTTTACTTGAGCGCAGTGGCAGATAGCTAGGCCTAAGTTTACTTGAGCGCAATGGTGCCAGATAGCTAGGCCTAAGTTTACTTGAGTGCAGTGGTGCCAGAGAGTGCAACTAACTAGGCCTGAGTTTACTTGAGCGCAGTGGTGCCAGATAGCTAGGCCTAAGTTTACTTGAGCGCAATGGTGCCAGATAGCTAGGCCTAAGTTTACTTGAGTGCAGTGGTGCCAGAGAGTGCACTGCTGAAGTGTGTGAAGCGTCTGTGTGTTCACTTGTCACCACTATACATATATTCACTGTGTGTGTACTACTGTAGCAAAACACTAGTGGATCGTTCAGCTGTTGTTGAGACGAGCACTTATAATTTATATAACAATCAAGTGTTTTAAAACACCCAGATCATAATTATAACTGTTAGTCTTCTGTAAGTTTACTTTCTGTTTGTTTTGTCTGTAGGTGTGTTCCCAGAGAGTCAATTGTATGTGCTATTTTCAGCTGAGAACTCTGGAGTGCAGCTAGGCAGCTACGTGGTATGTACTGCTCAGCTAATCACAGAGTCTTAACACTCGATCACACTCACGTATTTTGTCTTGGTTTTGTTAACTCCCTTATTGCGTGTTGTCTAAATTGTCCCTTAGTGTAAAGGGTTGAACTTACATACACTCTTGCTTGCTGCTAGCTAATCCTGTATGTATGTATTGGTGCATGTATGATATAATAATAATTATGCGTGTGTGTGTGTGTGTGCCAGCTCCTGATATGTGTGCGTCTATGGATACTTATTGCTCAAGTGTAGAGCAAGTTTTACTGATCTCTCTCTCTCTCTCTCTCTCTCTCTCTCTCTCTGTGTGTGCGTGCAGTACCACTCTCTAGAGGAGGCCATCAGCATCCTACAGCAAGTGACTGCTACCATAGCTATTGGAGAAGCAGTAAGTTGGTTGTGCTTAGTATACAGTGTGTATAGCGATTTCAGTCTGTTTTTATGGTACTAATTTTGGCGATTCGTACCAAATTCACCAACTTCAATACAACGTAATTAGAAACGCGGACAAAATGTTTTATTAGCGCGGACGAAATTCACAAAATCGCTAAAATTCGTTAAAATTAGTACCCGTTTTTAATAGTAACAATAAGGTAGGTCAAATTGGTGTGAGTTGAGCCCTCTTTTTCTTCCACTTAACAGACTACCTGAAACAACACCCTACTATTCGTGCTGCATGCATTCATTTCAGTGTGTGGACGATGACAGCTTGTCATTAAGCCTCAATATTTAGCAGAGTGTACGTTTGTATCCTTTCATGTAGGCTCTAGAGTTTGAGCATCGTGACATGCACAGGGGGAACGTGCTTGTGAGGAGAACCCACGACAAGTACCACTACTTCAGACTCAATGGGAAGGAGTATTACATTGAGACCCACGGCGTGCAGGCAACCATTGTGGACTACACTCTATCTAGAGTCCAACAAGGTGACCATTAGCTTGCTATACCGTATAATTATAGCGGGTTATTTTCGAGGCGTTTATATTTCACGAACAGCCAATTCAATTCAAAAGTAATTTCACGGATGGAGCTACTCCTCATTAATAATTATTTTTCAATTTCGAGGATTGGTTGTGCTCTCGCGAAATTCGCGAAATATAAACGCCTCGAAAATAACCCGCTATACGGTTCTCACTCTCATTGGTGATGACTGTGTGGTCACTATTGTTTATGACTGCCTTGGCCTAAAGCATTGATTTGTGGGGATCCAGGGGCTACCGTTAAGACCTGTGATTATTTTAACACAAGGTAACTAATCGTTTAGTGACCACCAATTTATATAGCAAACATAGTTGTATTCTAGTGCAGTGTCTGCTTTGCATTATGTACTGTTGTCTTAGTGGCTGGTACTCATGCAATGAAAGCGTTGCCTCTCTTTAGTATTACTATACTCCAATTAAAGTCTATTCGCGTTCACCTGGTCCCGGAAGTAAAATGCACATTATAAATAAAGCATCATAATCTTTTGACTGGCTAATCCTACAACTTTTTTGAAGCTATAGTTAGAAGCAGTGTTTAATTCAAAGTATAACCAAGATACAGTGCAAAAACTGAGGACCAGGAATGAGGCTTACTTCTTGCGTCTGGGAAGAGTGACAAGTTTTGGCGACAGTTTGGACATGTTGTTTTGCGTCTCTGATGTTTAGTAATACAATCTAGACAGAACACTTTCCCACATGGACTTCTGTCATCTCCCGGGTGTTGTTGAGGGTTCCTGGCCACACACAGACAGATGAGACACTTCAGGTCATCAGAAGGTGCCTCCACCCACTGCAGATCATAGCCACTGGCTCCATTGATTGATGCCATTGTTTGTAGAAAGGAGTGGAATGTTTGTGTGTCACATGATCTATGTACTAAAATGTGATGTCATGAAATAGTCAGGGGAATTTTTCATGCTTCAAGGTCATACCACAAATATTTTATCCACGAATCGTGCAACCAGCATATACATTGACCATTGACAGGCAGTCAAACCACGAAAATTGATACTGCGACTAGTGGCAAAGGCAAACAACGAAAATATTGTGCCACGAAAATTATCTGCTATAAATACATCAGTATGCCCGTTTTAATGCATCATGGCATCTGCATCATCAGTGCTTTCGTTAACAGGAAGTTGATTGTATAATATTTATTCATGTAGTACTCTCTCCCACTGCCCAAGAGTGGTCGTCATGCCAACAACCCGCTAGTGGCACCTGATCAACGAGAGACAACCAAGGAGAGGCGCACTAGAGGAGGTGGGGGTAGGGCAGACCCTCTCCACCCAGACTACATTGTACAGGTGCGTCTGTATATACAATGCAGACCAGTTACTTTTGAGAGCCTATAACTTTTGTTTTGATTGTCAAATTTCAAAACTAAAATGTAGGCCTTTCCAATGATGTGTTTAGATTAGAGTTCTGAGACGGGTCAAAATCCACAAAACACAAGGCTATAGCCTTGCAGTTTTTCCTGAAAATGAGGTGTTTTGGCAGCTATCTTTGAGAGCTTATAACTTGTGTTTGGATTGTCTGATTTTAAAAGTAAATGTGCATTCAGTAGCTCTTGGAAAGGCCTTTCTAATTATGTGTTTAGATTAAATTTTCGAGACTGGTCGAAATTCATCAAAATAATGTAGTTTTTGTCCTGTTTCTCTCTCGTACAGAACTCTCCGTTTGCTATGAAAGACGTAAATAGTCGCGGTGCTCAGATAAGGTTTGCCCAGGGCAGAGTGACCGGGGGTGGCAGGACTAGTTGGAGGAACAACCCTAATGCAATCAGATCAAAGGGGAAGAGAAAGTAACCCATTTAATTGGTAACTGAGTGAAAACGTTATTTCTTTCATTTTGCATTATTATACATTCCGTACAGTTTGTATCATTTTTGTGTAGCTATGTGACTCATTTTATGGGGAAAAAAAGAACAACTGCAGCATTTTAATTATTATTGTCCTGTTTCACATAATTAGCTATGGACGATTATGTTCGGGTCACATGATTAGTTGGCTAGGTCATGTGACTGGACGTGGCTCCCAGGTCTTCTCCCCTCGTTGCATCCACGCCTCAATCTCACCCACTGTACGTGGTACACACGTCAGTAGCTCCACCCCTGTTGTCGTGACAACTATGTCATCCTCAATACGAACCTTTAGTAGAAAAAATTGTCACAATATTAAAAAAGCTGAATTTCAATTGACATACGTACCCCTCCTGTTCGTCTGAACCTAACGAAAGCGTCTCTGTTGATGAAACAGTTCTGAGCAGGATTGAGTAGAGCTTTGTTCAGCACCTGCAGGATATGCATACGTAGCTTGCAAGGCCTTTGTCAAACATATAACTAGAGCTATAACAATGTTGGAGCTATAATTATTATAACAATGCTGGAGATATAACAATGCTGGAGCTATAGCAATGCTGGAGCTATAACAATGCTGGAGCTTTAACAATGCTGGAGCTATAACAATGCTGGAGCTACAGAAATGCTGGAGCTACAGCAATGCTGGAGCTATATATTACAATACTGGAGCTATAACGATGCTGGAGCTTATGCTGGTAGCATAAATAGGGTAACACAGGAATAGAACGTTCATTGTTGCATAGCCTATTAACTTGAGTTGTAAGTGCTCTCACGTGTTCAATGAAGTAAATGCCAGGTTCTATGGTGAGACACATTCCCTCTTTGAGTACACGAGCTGTTCTCAGTGACTTCAATCCCGGGACCTCAGATCTCTTTACACCCTATAGTACAGACACACAGCAGTCAGTCCACACACTAGACAAGCAGTCAGTCCAAACACTAGACAACATGGCAGCCAATCCACACACTAGACAACATGGCAGCTAGCACACACAGCAGTCAGTCTACACACTAGAGCAGCCAAGCCACACTAGACAACATGGCACCTATACAGCTCACACAGCACAGCAGTAATCCACACACACTATAATATAGCATATAATATTAGGCACACGCTACTAAACAAAATGCATGTTAATTGTTGTTCGGTAGCTAGCTCATGCACAGATAGAATAGAGAGAAACCAGTGTGTGAAAGAAAAGCACAATCTCATGTACAAAGCCATTGTATGCATGCAATAATTAAAGTTGCTTTATACATTTTCTCAGTTCAGCTACATTCTCCACTATAATGTCAGCCATGCTCTCCTCGCCTACCTCAGGATAGCCTCCCACATCGTGCACATCACAACCCATGAAGTGTCCCAGACCATGAGGCATGAACACTGCACCCAGGTGAACCTTCATCATGTCGGCCACATCCCCCTTGAGTAGCCCCGCCTCTTTCAACGCCTCTAGCTCCACCCTCTCCGCTAATTGGTGCATTTCTACCCAGCTCACTCCTACCGTGTGTGCGAAGAGGGAGGGTTGTGTGTGTGATGAGGGAGGGTTAGAGTTTATTTAAAACAGGAAGCCCTGGGCAAATGCTAAAAGCATCCACTGCCACAATTTTACATTGAATTCTATCTACGTTGCAGTCCGGCCTTCACGAGCATCCAGTAGTGACGTCATGACAAATTGCATTCAGTATGCAACTGGCCTATTCCCCTCTATAATATGGCTCTATAATTATAGTGAATTAGGTACCGTATATATACCTATAAAGCCTGGTTCATGATAATTATGACGATAGACGCTCATTTCGCAACAACGTAACGTACGAAACGCTAGATTAGACTCTGGTTCTAATCGGATGGTAGCTTACGATACCATACGAAACGAAGGACTATCGTCGTATCGTGAACCAGTCTTAATTAAGGGCACGATGAAAGTTTGACTCCGTCTCACCTGGTTTGACAGCATCCATGACTGCTCTGTTAGCCTTGAGAACAGCGGTGTAGATGATCTTCTGGTCCTCTGTAAATTGGCCACTGACTGGGAACGAGCAGGTGATGTCACTGGCATAGCAACAGTACTCGGCACCCATGTCAAATAAACTATAATATACATGTAGTGTAGAGAAATAAATAAAACACGCACATTATTATGGTAATTAATATTACCGTATAGCTAGCGGGTAATTTTCGCATGGTGCTAAATTTCGTATTTTTCGCATGAAAACTTGATCTTGCGAAAATAAAAAATTGCGAAAATTTCTGCTAGAGCATTTCTGCGTGGCTTACTTTGCCTATTTGCGCATGCGTTGAATGATTCATATAAATTATACGAAACTTTGCAGAACGAAAATGTTTGCTATAGAGAGCCTTCTCCCCTTCGTGTGCGAAAATTTCCACAAACGAAAATTTCCCGCTAGCTATATGGTGTATTACAGTGGAACCTCCTCTAATGGACCCTCTGAGAGCCAGACAACCTTTCTACAGTGGACAGGCAGCTTGTTACGGATGTAGCTAAGTACACAAGTTAAAACCCTACAGACATACATATACACTGTCAGCTTATCTTCAAACTAAGTCGTTTAGGTTCCACATAATATTATATGCTTTATATTATAGGTGTTCGTACATTTCCTTATAAAAACGTCTAGGCATTTATTGCTTATAGCTATAGCAGCCCCTTCTGCATAGGAATTTATGCATAATCAATGATGGGCATTTATTATTTTGATGCCATCGTGTTGCAGTTAAATAGAGTACGGTGTAGAGTTACAAAATGACACAAAGGTGTGCTACTTGCAATTTTACACTAGCCACTTGTGAGGTACGTGTAGTGTTTGAGGTGGGTGTTTATTTGAGACGTGTTGTTAGTATGAGGTTATATAAGCGATAGGTGGCATCCAACTTTTTGTACTATTTTTAGAATGCATGAAAAAAACCGGTCACGTCATAGCTCTATACTGTATAAATAGCAACATCGGGTAATTTGGCTGGACATACCCAGGTGGTTTCCCCCACTAATGTACTGTTATTCAATACCTGTTACAGCCCACAACCCAGGTGCTGTAAATGCATGTGGGTGCATGCTTGCTTGCTTGCTTGCATATGTTTGGGAGTGCATATAAGAGAACTGTGTAGCGTTAATTCTCAGTGGTAATATAATAGTCTCGAAATAATTGCACGTATACTACAAAATGAAACCAGTTAGAGTTGTCAAGCGAAGGAACCGTGCTGTACTACTTGCACTCCTCGTGATAGTGTGTGCAGTGGCCATAGTGTTTCTGTATACTCTCTGGACAAACCATGTATGGAGTCGTGAGATTTATCAGCTGAAACACAAGGCCTCAAATCTCTATTCGGTTATCGAGCATCAAAGAAATGAATTTCGTGAGCTACAAAATGCTCTTGGGGAATCAAATTCTTCACTCTTGAACAATGAAAAGGGGAATATAACATTTTTAGAGAAAATAGCTGCACTGCAGGACGAGATGACTGAAATGAGATCGGATATGCATCAGATGCGAACAAAAGTGGACTCGGTGAAATCATATGCAGAAAACACTTACCAGGGTCTCAACAATTTGGGTGAACGATTTGAGAAGTATATCAGAGACTCTCGGGTGGTTAATCTGGCTGATCACTGCTCAACAGAAACTGAGCAATGTAGTGTACCATCGTCATCAAATCAAGGAAAGTATTGGAAATCTTGTCGAACTGTAAAAGTGGGACTTAATATTCCGGTAAGGATATCAGTGATAGTTACTCAAACACATGCATTATATTATTATTATTGTTATATTACAGGAGAAGATCACCCTTGATTATCGGTGCTCATTTCACTCATCATCAATGTTTAACGAGTATCATGAGTCTCTCACTCCTCAAGAAGATGGCAATAGCGTGTGGTGTGATTGTGATGTCACCTTTCCTGGGGACTCTAGTGATAGACAACGCTCCATTGCTGCAGATTATACCGGAACATGCTATCTAACAATTGTTCGCTGTAGCTCAAGCTTTTAATTGCACATCCATGCACCGTGTACAAACATTTCATAAATACTTTTCGTGTTTGCATTATAATCATTATGCTTATGAATTTTCTTCAGTGCATAATCAGGACTGATACTGCGTGCGTGCACATAGCTATCACATGCATTCCAGGAACACATAGAGCTGCATGTTTGTTTGGTTCACCTATATAGCAACATGTACGTACGTAGCTATGCAAACAACTGAACGGTGTGCTAATATCAACAATACTATAGCCATCTCTACTTTAACCTCAACTTTATAATGTCAATGGAAACTGCTCAAGACATAGGTACAGTTTTACGTGTTCTTGTTGCTGTTTGGGACTGTTTACCGTTTGTCCTAATCTTGTGGAGCTGTTTTCGACATTTCTGTGAATGTTCCGATGGTTGTAATCCGGAACCGAAATTGATTTACCATATTCTTCGTTACGTTTCTGGCATCACGTTAGGTGTTTTACGATTATATTATTGGAATTCTGAGAAACTCTCTTTTGGCATTTTGTGATGCTGGTGTCATAGATTTCGCAAGACTATATAGCTATATTAGAGTCCATATTATACTTGTGTTGCTAGCTATAACTTATTTGCTCTATAGATATAGATGTTGAGTACTGACTTCTGTTGTTATTATTATTGTACTTGTCTTTTATTGGCCACAGTATGAATCAGACATTTTGAGAGCAATATTAAGTTTGTTCTGAGAGAGGCTGTCTCTTGTTTCAGAGGTTTTTATCTAGACTAGCAGGCTCCATACTTCCGCTGTGTTGGGACTGGTAGATTGCTCACAGTGCTAGCTAGCGAGAGTTGTGCCAGTTGCCAAAATAATTATGGTAACGACTGACTGACGAAAGAGCAGAATCAATGTAACGTTACATCCAAATCGCCCACACACGCCCTAATCTTGTGGTCCATTCCTGGAATTCAATCAAGAGTTGTACCACTGTAGATATATCTGTAGCTAGCTTAATGACAAGGACCTTCCAGCAACAGCTTTATCCTAACATGCTTTTGGAACAGATTAAAGGCATTCTGTGTTAGCATAATTATACCGATTTCCTTGATTTAGTGTCCGCCCTTAGCAGCCAAATACAGAAATTGGACCAAAAAGTGGTATACTCCAATTTACCTTATTGTAAACGGGTACTAATTTTAGCGAATTTTAGCGATTTCGTGATTATCGCTACATTTTGTCCGCGTTAATAAAACATTTTGTCCGCGTTTCTAATTATGTTGAATTTCGTGCGAATCGCCAAAATTAGTACCATAAAAAAAATCTGAAAGCGCCAAAATTACTACCCATTTATAATAGTGACATGCTCTGTTGGAACATAATACATGCTATCTTATTCATTGGTTTTTGTATCACATGAGCAGACACGTGTTAACTAAAGAATTGTTATCCAAAGAACGTTTAAATCCAAGAGAATCTCGTAGCACATAGCTAGTGGGTATAACTAGACTACCGATACCTGTACACAAAAACTGTGCACAAAGTAACGTGACATCCTGTCAATTGCACGTGAGCTATTCGCAATTGATGACGTTGCACACAAGCTTGCACATACTTGTCTTTGCTAGTTTTTCCAACTCTGCAAGCGTAAAAGCAATACTCAATGGGCCTCTTTTCTCACTTCTTGGACTTGAGGGTCATTTGTTTGTTACGTCCTCCATCATGCAGCGCAGTAGCTCTGAACGCGAATAAAAATTCATGATGTTAACTTCAAAGAGTCAATACAATATGAGTGTTAATGAGGAAATCAGAGTGATAATATGTTTGATGAATAGATTCAAAAGGCTGAGATGTAAGCTACATCCATATTTATCATAACTATAGAATAATATCTTCAAGCAGCTTGCTTTGAATTCTGAATGACTATCGATCAAATCATAAATAAAAGAAAAAAGCTTAAATCACCAAAAACGCTCTAAAAACGCCTAAAAAACGACCAAAAACGGCTAACTTTGCGCCAAATCGTTGAAAACCCAGAAAAAAGTATCCTTCGATAGAGAATCAGACAGTAAACAAGAAAAA
>VSKX01014904.1_pt1 | contig 12941 bp, 12 predicted proteins | sample 4799481 | NCBI WGS metagenome assembly VSKX01 (sample SAMN12179537, study PRJNA552185) | sponge metagenome | biome: deep-sea hydrothermal plumes; feature: spots directly above weak diffusing fluid; material: sea water; isolation source: sponge from the Swan site of a hydrothermal vent ...
AAACCCAACATGGAGATTTTTAATTTCTAATATATTCATAATGCCCTCATATCTCTCTCATATCTCTCTCATATCTCTCTCATATCTCTCTCATATCTCTCTCATATCTTCCTCATAGCCCCTCACAATATAGTCTTGCGAGGGTCAAAGGCATCACGCACGGCTTCGCCGATAAAAATAAGCAATGACAACATCAACGCGATAGTAAAAAATCCTGCCAGCCCCAACCATGGCGCGTGTAGATTGGCTTTGCCTTGCGCCAGCAATTCCCCCAATGAGGGCGAGCCGGGTGGCAAGCCAAAGCCCAAAAAATCAAGCGAGGTCAATGTCGTGATAGAGGCATTTAAGATAAACGGCATTAAGGTCAAAGTCGCCACCATGGCATTGGGTAATAAATGCCGCACCATAATGGTCGGGGTCGCCACCCCTAAGGCGCGTGCCGCTTCCACATAGTCAAAATTGCGGGCGCGTAAAAACTCGGCGCGCACCACACCAACCAGCGATACCCAAGAAAACAATAATAAAATCCCCAACAATATCCAGAAGCTCGGCTCTATCACCGCCGCAATAATAATCAGCAAATAAAGAGACGGCACAGAGGTCCATATCTCAATAAATCTTTGCAGACTCAAATCAAGCCAGCCGCCAAAATAGCCTTGTATGGCGCCGGCAAAAACACCAATCAGCGAAGAAAATATCGTCAATGTCAAACCAAATAAAATGGAAATACGAAAGCCATAAATCAAACGCGCTAACACATCACGCCCTTGATCATCCGTCCCCAACCAGTTCTCGCTATCGGGGGGCGAGGGTGCCGGGTGGGTAAGGTTTAAGTTAATCGTATTATAATTATAACGCAGAGGCGGCCAAAGCATCCAACCTTTTTTATTTTCAATTAAATCCATAACATAGGGATCGCGATAATCGGCTTCGGTGGCAAAATCCCCCCCAAAAATTGTTTCGGGATAGGTGATAAATATCGGCGCATAATACCCGCCTTCATAATGGATAAGCAAGGGTTTATCATTGGCGATGAATTCAGCGCACAAGGTGACAAAGAACAGCACGGCAAACAATATCAGCGACACAAATCCGCGGCTGTTGGACTTAAAAATAAACCAGCGCCTTTTATTGAGGGGGGATAGGTTTTGCAACATCATCTGCCCCCGCTACCCTTGTGTCCGTGCGGAAAAATCGATGCGGGGGTCAATCCACATATAGGTCAGGTCAGAAATCAGGGTTATGCCCAAGCCGATTAAACCAAAAATATACAGCGAGGCAAACACGACCGGATAATCTCTATTGACGATGCTTTCGTAAGACAGCAAGCCCAACCCATCAAGCGAGAATATGGTTTCAATCAATAGCGAGCCTGTAAAGAATGCCCCGATGAAAGCGCCCGGAAATCCTGCCACGACAATCAGCATAGCATTACGGAATATGTGTTTATAAAAGACGCGTGTCTCCCCCGCTCCTTTGGCACGGGCGGTCATCACATATTGTTTGCGCATTTCCTCCATGAAGGAGTTTTTGGTGAGTAAGGAGGTCGTAGCAAAACTACCAATGGCGAGGGCTAATACGGGTAATGTGATGTGCCATAGATAATCCAATATCCGCCCCCCCAGCGATAATTCTTGCCACCCTTCAGATACCAGCCCGCGCAAGGGGAACCAATCAAAATAAGAGCCGCCGGCAAAGAACACAATCAAAGCCACCGCGAATAAAAATCCCGGAATGGCATAGCCGATAATGATAACGCTTGAGGTCCATATATCAAAACTTGTGCCGTCGCGCCTTGCTTTGGCAATGCCGAGCGGTATGGATATAAGATAGGTCAGCAATGTCGTCCATAGCCCTAATGTGATAGAGACGGGCAGTTTATCAATGATTAAATCACTGACAGCAATATCGCGATAATAACTTTGTCCAAAATCAAAGCGTATATAATTTTTTATCAGCAGAAAAAATCTTTCATGAGCGGGTTTATCAAATCCGAATTGCACTTCTAACTCGGCGATGAATTCGGGGTCTAGCCCTTGTGCGCCACGATAGGCAGAGCCTCCGCTTTGTGTGCTTTGCGGGGTATTTTGTCCTGCATCTTGTGTATTGCTGAAACGCGCGGTCGCGCCTGTGTCGTGTCCTTGCAATTGGGCGGCGATGCGTTCAATCGGGCCGCCGGGCGCGAATTGCACAATCAGAAAACTAAGCGCCATCATACCGAACAAAGTCGGTATCATAAGGGCGAGGCGTTTGGCGATATAGGCGATCATTTTTTGTGCCACCAAATATCGGGAAAGCCCAGCCCATAATCAGGCATCGGGGTCGGGTGTTGAATATGTTGCCAAAAGGCGAGGCGTTCATGCGGGGCGTGCCATTGTGGCACCGCATAATGATTGGCGAGCAACACGCGATCAAGGGCGCGTGTGGCAGCAATCAAACTTTCTCTATCATGCGCAAAAATCAAGGCTTCCACCAAAGCATCAATGGCGGTATCGGCAATCCCGATGAGGTTGCGCCCGCCGCTAATAGAGGCGGTTTGCGATGACCAATAATCGCGTTGTTCATTGCCGGGCGATAGCGATTGCCCGAAACTGGCAACGACCGCATCAAAATTATAATTGGTGAGGCGGTTTTGATATTGACTTGGATCGACGACCCGCATGCGGGCAGTAATACCAAGTTTGGCAAGGTTTTGTATATAGGGGGCGATAATGCGTTCAAAGGCTGGTTGCACCAGCAGAAACTCAATCGTGAAAACTTCGCTTTCGCCATCGCCATCGCCATCGCCATCGCCTTCACCTTTGCCTTTGCGTTTTAGTTGATTATCTTGCAATACCCACCCCGCTTGTTCTAGCAAGGCACGGGCACGGCGCAAGTGCTGGCGAATATCACCCGCCCTCTCATTTTTGGGGTTGGCATAAGGGGTGGTGAAAACACGCGGCGGAATCTTATGACGCAAGGGTTCCAACAATGCCAATTCCTGCGGCGAGGGCAGCCCGTGCGCCGCCAGTTCGGAACGTTGAAAGAAACTATTGGTGCGCGCATATTGTCCGTAAAAAAGATTTTTATTGGTCCATTCAAAATCAAAAGCGAGGTTTAAGGCTTCACGCACCCGCGCATCGCCGAACCGCCCCCGTCGTGTATTATAAACAAAGGCTTGCATACCAACGCCGGTTTTTAGGCCAATCTCTTCACGGATTAAGCCGCCCCCTTGTTTGGCTGTTTTCTTATAACCCGTTGCCCAAAGGCGTGAAGAGAATTCAGCGCGAAAATCCACTTCCCCAGCTTTCAGGGCTTCAAAAGCGATAGTGTCATCGCCGAAATAATCATAGATGATGTCATCAAAATTATACCGCCCCTGTGATATGTTTAAGTCTTGCGCCCAATAATCTTTCACACGCGACAACACAAGGCGTCGCCCGGCTTCGCTATGGCTTATTTTATAAGCCCCCGATGTCAGCGGCGGGGTTAGCGTGGTTTTATTAAGCCCGCGCCTTTCCCCCCCCTTATCCTTTCCCTGCCAATAGGCTTTAGATAGAATCGGCAAAGCCCCCAACACCAAAGGCAGTTCCCGATTACCCTTTTTCTTAAAGTGGAATTTTATTTTATGGTCGTCAATAATTTCACTGCGTTCAACATCACCATAATAGGCACGATAGAAAGGGTGGGCGGCGCGAATGGCATCAAGCGAGAAGGCGACATCGGCGGCGGTAATGGCACTGCCATCATAGAATCTGGCGGCACGGCGCAAAGTAAATGTCACGGAAGAAAAATCGGCGGGGTGCGCCACAGATTTAGCGACCAATCCATAGACAGCAGAGGGCTCGGCAAGGCTGGGGGTTAATAATGTATCGTGGATAATGCCCACGCCTTGGGCGGTATTGCCTTTTATGGTGAAGGGGTTGAGATTATCAAAACTGCCAATGGCGGCGATGCGTAATGTGCCGCCTTTCGGGGCATTGATATTGACATAGGGGAAGTGCTTGAAATCGGGGGGCAACTGCACCGCCCCAAATAGAGAAAGCCCATGCTTTTCTATATCATGTCTTTCTATATCAAGCCTTTCTATATCAAGCCTTTCTATATCCTGCGCTTTTAGTGGTGTTGCTGTCGCCAGCCCCATCATAAAAAGCATAGAAAATAGAATCCGCATCATAAAATCCCTTATAAACCCCTTACAAAGAACATAACACTTTTAGTTAAATTTTAATCAATTTTTTAGGCTGGTGAGATAGGCGATAATATCGGCACGATCTTTGGCTTTGCGTAAGCCGATAAATGACATATTTGTGCCGGGCGCATATTTTTGGGGGCTTTTCAGGAAGGCGTTCAGGGTCTCATTATCCCATATTCCGCCTAATTCCCCCCCCAGTCCTGATAGTGTTTTGGAATAGGCGAAGCCAGAGGCGGTGGCGATATTTCTCCCGACAATACCATGCAGAGCGGGGCCGATACGATGCGGCGCATCTGCTTCAAAGCTATGGCACGATAGGCATTTTTTGGCAATTCTACTGCCTTTCTCTACAGAGGCGGTTTGCAATAATTCTGATATCGGCGGTTCAATTTCAGCGACAGCCGCCACAACAGCACTTTCTCCATCGGCAAGCACCCCTTCTACGATATAGGCATCGGCATCGGCGGGGGCTACGCTAAACAGCGTTTCGCTCAAATTCTGCAGACCAATCACGATGAGCAATGTCATCAAAACTGCGCCTGCTATTTTGTTCCATTCGAAAGAATCCATAGAATCACCAGCCTCGCTTTGTTATATCCTTTTACCCATTATAGCGCAATTTTTCTTGCGGTCTAGTGTCGCACAAACTAGTAAGGGGGGTATGGATAATCCTATTATAATGATACCGACACGGCTAGCGTCCAGCCGCTTGCCTAATAAGCCCCTCGCTCTGATAGGGGGGGTGCCGATGATAGTGCGGGTTTATCGCTTGGCACAAGCGGCGGCACAATTAGTAAATAGCGACCGCCCCCCGCCTATTGTTGTGGCGGCGGCGGATAAGGCGATTATTGATGTTATTGCCGCAGAGGGCGGCACAGCCCACTTGACCGACCCTGCTTTACCTTCTGGTTCTGACCGCATTTATGCGGCACTACACCAGCTAGATCCAGATTGTGCCTATGATAGTGTGGTTAATCTACAGGGTGATTTACCCCTTTTTGACCCCGCTATTATTCCCGCTTTATTGGACGCCTTATTGACGACAAAACCACAAGCCGACATCACCACGCCTGTGGTGGCGATTACTGGCGCCGACGCCCAAGACCCCAATTTTGTCAAAGCGGTGCTGGCAGATGATAGCGCCCCTTCTAGTCGGGCATTATATTTCAGCCGTCAGCCTGTTCCTCACGGCTCTGTTCCCGATAGGGGGGATAAGACGGATAGATATTTTGGTCATATTGGCATTTATGCTTATCGCCGTGCGGCATTGGCGCGTTTTGTTGCCTTGCCCGCCGCCCCGATAGAGCACCGCGAAAGCCTAGAGCAATTGCGGGCTTTGGCGGCAGGTTTTCATATAGAGGCGGTGCAGGTTAATGATATGCCTTTGAGTGTCGATACCCCTGCCGACCTATCAGAAGCCGAAGCCACTTTACAAAATAATTAATCACACGATTTGGAACTTGCAAGATTTAGATAAAAAAGCGACAAGCAATTATGACAGATTCAAATAAATCCCAAACATCAAAAATCGCTTTTCAAGGCGAGTTAGGGGCGCATTCCCATATTGCTTGCCGTGCCCTTTACCCTGATATGGCAGTGTTGCCGTGTGTGCGCTTTGATGAAGTGTTTGCGGCGGTGCAAGCGGGGGCGGCAGATTTAGCGCTTATCCCGATAGAAAATACCGTTGCCGGGCGGGTGGCAGATATTCATCGCCTCATGCGGGGCTTATTACAGAGCCGTCCTCTTTATATTATTGGCGAATATTTTATGCCGATTCATCATCAATTGTTGGCGGCAAGCCATAGCACGATAGCACAACTCACTCATATCCATAGCCATGAAATGGCGCTGGCGCAGTGTGGGGCGTTGATAGCGGAACTTGACCTCACGCCCATTGTCACCACAGATACGGCGGGGGCGGCACGAGAGATTGCTGCGGCGAGCGACCCCACCCATGCGGCGATAGCGGGGGCATTGGCAGCAGAGATTTATGGGCTGGATATTTTGCGCAAAAATATAGAAGACAGCACCACGAATACAACCCGCTTTTTGGTGATGTCACTCACCCAACAAGATGTGGCTCCCGATAAAGAACCAACCCCCCGCAAAATCATGACCAGTTTTATTTTCCAAGTCAAAAACCAACCCGCCGCTCTTTATAAAGTGCTGGGGTGTTTTGCCAATAATAATGTCAATATGACGAAGTTAGAAAGTTATCAGCCGCATGGCTTTTTAGCGACGCAATTTTATGCCGATATTGAAGGGCATATTTTAGACCCCAATATAGAAAAAGCCTTTGCCGCATTAAAAACCTATTGCGATATAATACAGATATTTGGCACTTACCCCGCCGCCCCCGAACGCCAGAATTGGACTTAAAGAGAAACCCACGCCTCCAGCAAATTTCGGGCAATCGCCATTTTAGGGGGAATGCCGATGGTGCCTTCGCCCTTTAAGGCGGCTTGTATATCAACACGGCTCACCCATTTTGCTTGCGCCAGCTCAATGCCATCTATTTCAAAATCGCGACTAGTCGCATCGGCAAGACATCCTATCATCAAAGAAGACGGAAAAGCCCAAGGCTGGCTAGCAACATAATGCACGGCGTCAATATCAAGGGCGGCTTCTTCTGCCAACTCACGAGCAACGGCTTCTTCTATGGTTTCGCCGGGTTCCATAAATCCTGCTAGGGCAGAGAACATATTTTCACCCCACGCTTCTTGTCGCCCGACAAGGCAAGCATCATCATGCGTAGCAAGCATAATCACCACAGGGTCGGTGCGGGGAAAGTGGTCGCTGCCACACGCCCCACAATTTCGTTTATACCCGCCTTCGCTCAAGCCTGTTTCACCACCACACGCACTACAAAAACGATGGCGCAAATGCCAATCCACCATAGATTTTCCCTGCGCCATAATCGCTAATTCAGTCGGGGGCATATCCCCCGCCATTGCCAATTCGCGCAAATCTTCAAATAGCCCCAACCCTTTGAACGGACCGGCGTCTTCAGGCTGGCTGGCATCGCTAATATCAACGGCAAATAAAGCCTTACCCCGCCGATTAAGCCCCAAGAAAACACAAAGCCTCTCACTATTTACTGATAACAACTCCCCAAAGGCGGCACGGGGCAACCAGCCGACATCACGCCCCAACCCTGCTTGTGCTTCGGGCAAAATAAGCGGGCGCAAATGCCAAAAGGGAACAAAAAGAGTATCTTGCGCTGCTTTCTTTTGGGCGACCCATTCATCATCGGTGCGTTGATTACCCGCGCGGTCAAGCGGGTTGCCACTAAAAAAAATATTATTTGGGTTTAGGGGCATATTTATTTTCTCCTTTATATATCAGCACCATATAAGCGGTTTTGACACGACTTTGGCATAGCCCAGCATAGAAATCAACACGGCGCGCCCCCGTCTTAATCTTGGGTTTTGCCCGCCGCTATGCTATAGTGCGTGGTGGAAGGTCGGCGATGGACACGCAAAATTGCCAACCGAGTCAGGTCCGAGAGGAAGCAGCTCCAACAATGGCGGGTGGGTCATTGTCCGACTTTCCGCTCTAGTTTTTATAAGGGAGGCAGCATTGCAAGACGGATTTGAGGGAATAGCAGACACCCCGCCAGCCCAGCCAGCGCAGGCGGGTTATCAAGTCTTGGCGCGTAAATATCGCCCACGCATTTTTGAGGATTTGATAGGTCAAGAAGCGATGGTGCAAACTTTACGCAATGCGTTCCAGACAAATCGTATAGCGCATGCGTTTATTTTAACGGGGGTGCGTGGTGTTGGTAAGACGACGACGGCGCGTGTTTTGGCACGGGCGCTAAATTATGCTGATACAGAGGCGGGTATAGATGCCCCGACTTTATCTATGGAGAAAGAAGGCACGCATTGCGCGGATATAATGGCGGGTAATCATGTTGATGTGTTGGAGATGGATGCGGCTTCCAATACGGGCATAGATAACATCCGCGAGATAATAGAGAATGTGCGTTATGCGCCTGTATCGGCTCGTTATAAGGTTTATATTATTGACGAGGTGCATATGTTATCGCGTTCGGCATTTAATGGTTTGCTAAAAACATTGGAGGAGCCACCGCCTTATGCCAAGTTTATTTTTGCCACGACAGAAATCCGTACTGTGCCGATTACTGTTTTGTCGCGGTGTCAGCGTTTTGATTTACGCCGCTTAACATTAGATGAGATTGCCTTATTGTTGCGCCGTGTCTGCGATAAGGAATCGGTCGCCCTTGCCGATGAAACATTGGCGGTTATCGCGCGTGCCGCCGATGGTTCGGCGCGTGATGCGCTCTCTTTATTAGACCGCGCCTTTGCCTATAGTGGCGATGAGGCGGGGGCGGGGGTGCAAGCCCTTGATGCTACAAATATGCGGGTGATTTTGGGTATGGCGAATCGCGAGCGTCTTTTTGATTTATTTGATTTACTTTTGCGGGGTGATTTATCGGCAGCTCTGGCGGAGTTTGAGGAGCATTATAATATGGGCACCGAGCCCGCCACGATTATTGCTGATTTAGCCGAACTGACTTATTGGCTAACACGGATTAAGTTTGTGGCGGCAGCCAGCGATGATGTCACCTATTCAGAGGCGATGCGCTTGCGCGGCGCAGAGGCGGCAAAGACCCTCTCGACACGGATATTAACGCGTGTCTGGCAGATATTATCGCAAGGCTATGAGGAGGTGCGGTTTGCCGCACAGGCACGGGCGGCGGCAGAAATGGTGCTTATTCGCTTGGCACATTTAGCCGATGCCCCGACACCCGAAGACCTTATCAAACAATATGAGGCGACAAATTCCACACAGCCGCAATCTCAGGCTCAACCACAATCTCAACCTCAATCTCAGCCTCAGCCACCACAGGCACAAGCAGTTGGGGGCAATGCCGCCGCCGCGCCCCAACAACAACAACAACCACAGCCAGAAACGCCGCCAAAAGCACAATTAAAAACACAATTAAAAGCACAATTAAAAGCAGTGCCTAATTCTGCAGAACTATCTGCCTCTCAAGGAGACGCCTCCATAAAAAATGATCCCAAAATAATTGCCGCCGAATCTGACCCCCAAGTTAAAGCGGCATTGGCAGTATTTGCAGGCGCAGAAATAAGATCGGTTATCCCTTCTTTAGAATCTGAAACAGAATCCGACCCCACTTCCGACCCCATCTCCGACCCCGACACAGACTCAAACTCTGCCACAAATAAAGAAGACGAATAATATGGCGGGGCAAGAAATTGAAACCCTGATTAAATATCTATCGCGGCTATCGGGTCTTGGTCCTCGTTCAGCACGCCGCGCGGTATTGCAGCTTATGCGCAAGCGCGAATCCTTATTGAATCCGTTAAGCGATGCGCTTGTGGCTTTGCGTGATGAGATTAAGATATGCGAAATTTGTGGCAATATAGATAGCATTGCGCCTTGCACGATTTGCGCCGATCCCCGCCGTGATAAAAGTATTATTTGCGTGGTGGAAGATGTAGGTGCTTTATGGGCATTAGAGCGGGCGGGGGCGGTGCAGGGTTGTTATCATGTTTTGGGTGGCACTTTATCGGCGCTTGATGGTATTGGACCGGACGAGTTAAATCTTGCGGCGTTGCAAATCCGTGCGCAAGCATCAGAAGTGCGCGAGGTGATTGTCGCCACGGGTGCCACTGTCGAGGGGCAAGCGACAGCACATTATATTATAGATTTGCTTGATATTACAGATTCATTGGCAGACCAAAAAGAGCAAGAGACATTAAAGATAACCCGCTTGGCGCATGGTGTGCCTGTTGGCGGCGAGTTAGATTATTTAGATGAGGGCACACTTTTAGCGGCGATAAAATCGCGCCGTTAAAGGGGGGCTAATTGGGGGTTAAGCCACGACACCTTGACTAAAAGCGGCAAGGGGCTTATTTCCAAAGCATGGCAATACGCAACATAATAGAGGTTCCCGATAAGCGGTTGAAGCAGGTCTCTGCTCCTGTAGAAGGTGGCGTAACGACTGCTCTGCGTGGTTTAATGGATGATATGTTAGAGACGATGTATGCCGCGCATGGCATAGGGCTGGCGGCTATCCAAGTGGGCGCGCCCGTGCGGGTGATTGTTATGGACCTATCACCAAGAGACGAAAAAGACGAAGAGCCACAAGATTTCCCTACTTCTAATAGTGAAATTAGTCGTGAAGCAGAACCCAATACAGAAACAGAGCCACGCTTTTTTATAAATCCTGAAATTATTTGGGTTTCAGATGAAATGCGCAACTACCAAGAGGGTTGTCTTTCCGTGCCGGGTTTTTTTGATGATGTGACACGCCCCGCCCAATGCCGTGTCACATTCCTAGATTATGACGGCACCCCGCAAGAGTTAGAGTGCGCGCGCCTATTAGCCACTTGTATCCAGCACGAGCTAGATCACTTAAACGGCATTGTTTTTTTAGACCATTTATCACGCCTCAAACGCGATATGGTTTTGAAAAAAATCCGCAAAACCCAAAATGAAAAACATCAAAGCGAATAGAGTATGAGTGTTTTCTCAAAACTACGTATTGTCTTTATGGGCACGCCTGATTTTGCAGTGCCGTCTTTGCGGGCGCTCCATAAAGCGGGGCATGAGATTATTGCGGTCTGCACGCGCGCGTCGGCACCCGCCAAACGTGGCAAACACCCGCAAGCCTCCGCCATACAACGGGAAGCCGAAGCCCTAAATCTGGTGGTGCGCACCCCAACCTCGCTAAAAGGCACAAAAATTACGCCAGAAATTACGAGAGATTTACAAGCGGCAGATATCGCCATTGTTGCCGCCTATGGGCATATTATCCCCGCCTCCTTATTAAGTCTTCCCAAATATGGCTGTTGGAATATCCATGCCTCGCTTTTACCGCGTTGGCGGGGCGCAGCCCCTATCAATCGGGCGATTATGGCTGGGGACACAAAAACAGGCATTACCATTATGCAAATGGATAAAGGCTTAGATACAGGGGCGATACTGGCAACAAAAGAATGGGGCATTGACGACACCACCACCGCCGCCACACTACATAACGACCTTGCCACATTGGGGGCAGAAGCGATTGTCAAAACCCTCGCCGCCCTCAATACTTTAACCCCCCAACCGCAACCAGAAGAGGGCATCACTTATGCTGAAAAAATAGACAAGAGCGAAACCCGCATTGATTGGCGTAATAGTGCTGATGTTGTACAGCGACATATCCATGGGCTTTCGCCAAGCCCCGGCGCATGGTTTTTATATAATGATATGCGTGTCAAAGTTTTAGCGGCTGAAACAACCACAAGTATTAAAGGTGTAAAAGTAGGAACAATCATAGAATCCCCCTTAACGATTGCTTGCGAAAAAGGGGGGTTACGCCTCTTGCAAGTGCAACGGGCGGGCAAAGCGGCAATGTCTGCGACAGATTTTATTCGTGGCATAAGCGAGGCAAATAGATGCGCTATCGTTTGCTAATAGAATATGACGGCGCTGGTTTTTGTGGCTGGCAAAGTCAGCGTGATGGCGGTGCTGTGCAAGATGCTTTGGCTGATGCCATAGAAAAGTTTTATGGCACCCGCCTTATACCGCAAGGGGCGGGGCGCACAGATTCTGGGGTTCATGCGCGCGGGCAGGTGGCGCATTTAGATATAGAGGGTGATTATACCCCGCAAAAAATATGTGATGCGATGAATCATCATTTGCGACCGCACCGCATTGCGATATTATCGGCGCAAGTGGTGCCTGATGATTTTGATGCCAGATTTTCGGCATGCGCTCGCCATTATCTTTATTATATTGTGGCACGGCGCGCGCCGCTCACATTAGATGCGCCGCAAGCGTGGCATATCCCCCGCCCCCTCAACGGCACCCTTGACACCAATGCGATGACAGAGGCGGCACAAACATTGCTTGGCAATCATGATTTTACCACTTTTCGCTCGGCGCATTGTCAGGCGAAATCACCGCTTAAAACATTGGATAAATTAGAGGTGCACTCTAAATTTGATGAAGCCGCCTTTGATGAGGGGGAGGGGCAAATAATAAAAATCACGGCGACGGCACGATCTTTTTTGCATAATCAAATGCGCTCTATGGCGGGGGCGTTAAAATTAGTTGGCGAGGGTAAATGGACACCCCGCGATGTCAAAGCCTCGCTAGAGGCTTGCGATAGGGCGGCGTGTGCGCCAGTGGCACCAGCGCATGGGCTAACCCTCATGCAAGTAGATTATGAAAAATAATTTTCCAACAACATTTCATAGATTTTTGTGAGGTTTCTTAAATCGTCAAGGCGTACGCATTCATCGGTCTTGTGCATCGTCTGGCTGATAAGCCCGAACTCCACCACCCGTGCACTATCTTTTATAAAGCGTGCATCAGATGTGCCACCCGATGTTGAAAGTTCAGGAATGCGCCCCGTTACACTTTCAATCGCTGCCCTTAAATGCTGGGTAAGATTATTAGTCTCTTTTAAATTAAGGGGTGTCAAAAAAGCATCACCACTATGGGTAAATGTCGGCACACATGCCACGCCTTCTGGTGTGTGTGCGTCCAATATATTTTTCACCCATTCTTCTATGCGCTCTTTATTATATTCATTATTATAGCGGATATTAAAGCGAGCCGAAGCACTGGCGGGAATAACATTGGTCGTCTCATTACCAATATCTATCGTGGTAATTTCCAAATGCGAGGCTTGAAAATGCTCATTGCCCTCATCAAGGGGCGTATTATTGAGGGCGGTCAGCACTGCCAGCAAAGCCGCAATAGGGTTTTGCGCCAAATGCGGATA
>VSKX01054948.1_pt1 | contig 12941 bp, 8 predicted proteins | sample 4799481 | NCBI WGS metagenome assembly VSKX01 (sample SAMN12179537, study PRJNA552185) | sponge metagenome | biome: deep-sea hydrothermal plumes; feature: spots directly above weak diffusing fluid; material: sea water; isolation source: sponge from the Swan site of a hydrothermal vent ...
GATAAATCGGCTTTTGGAACATCTAATCGTAAACGATCAACAACAATATCGTCGAGCCCTTGCTCGTGTAACAATAACGGAATACGGTAAATAGAATCTGCATCAATCGCTGAGATTACAGCTTTTTCTGGAACGTTAGTAAACAACGAAATCTTGCGGCGGTCGGATTCTGAAATGCCTTGTTCGGAACGACACAGCAGAATATCCGGTTGAATACCGATAGATCTGAGTTCCTTGACCGAATGTTGGGTAGGTTTAGTTTTAACCTCACCAGCCGACCGAATATAGGGCACCAGCGTTAAATGGATAAAAAGTGATTTATCATCGCCCAGCTCGACACGCATCTGCCGAATGGCTTCGAGAAAAGGTAATGACTCGATATCACCCACAGTGCCGCCGATCTCAACCAGAGCCACATCGGCACCTTTAGAGCCTTCAAGGATGACTCTTTTAATTTCATCGGTAATATGGGGAATGACCTGAACGGTCGCGCCTAAGTACTCGCCCTTGCGTTCTTTACGTATAACATTTTCGTAGATCTGCCCAGTGGTGATATTGTTTTTCCGGGTCATTTTAGTTTGGATAAAGCGCTCATAGTGCCCTAAATCCAGATCGGTTTCTGCGCCATCCTGAGTGACGTAAACTTCCCCGTGTTGGAACGGACTCATGGTGCCAGGATCGACATTGATATATGGATCCAGCTTGGTCATGGTGACTTTGAGATTACGCGCCTCAAGTATCGCTGCCAAAGACGATGCGGCGATACCTTTACCCAAGGAAGAAACCACACCGCCGGAAATAAATATGTATTTTGTCATGTATGCTATTTAAAGAACTTGGCTAGCCAATGCTTACCGACCACGAAACCTGGCGGTTATTATTAATAAAACCGTTTATTTTAATCTAAAAATTGTTATTAGTCATGGTCTTTCATGAGATACAGCTAAAGTGTCGCCAAATCTGGCGTAGACACGTTATTAATTTTTTGAGAAAAACAAAAATTGAAGCTGAAGCTTTAAGCTGCTAAGAATCCAGCAATGGCATAAGACAGAGAACATGTCATTTCGACCAAAAGGGAGAAATCTTAAAAGTTGGTAGATTCCACTATGCCCCAGAGTATTCTCATTAACTCATCAGCAATGTGTCGGGTTACGCCTGTCGGCTAATTCGACCTACGGACTGCCATTGCAAGCGGATATTTTCACTGCCAGCAGGTCGAAAAAACTCACTGCTAATCCATTTATCGGCAACAGCCGCCAATTGACCATCCACAAAAATCAACGGTATATTGACTCTTTGCCAAGGCGGCACACCGGTTTCCTGAAACAGTTTTTTTAACGCATGACTGCCGCTACGTCCGGGTAATTTTATACGCTCACCGCCTTGTCGATAAGCAATTCTAATCTCTGCACTGCGCCAAATATCACCACTAATCCCCGGCTGATTACTTAATGATGCTGTTAGTGTACTGTTGTCGGGTAGTCGGATACTACGTTGATCCACTGGCCACGGAAAACTCACCGAAGGATCAATCTCTGGCACATGATTCTGCCAATAAAGGCGACTGCGATAGCGCCGTACCGCCCCATGCTGATACGACAATCGTGGGTTAGCATCGTCTCTAGCCGTAATCACAGTAGCTAAAATTTGTTGAATAAGTTTTGTTGGTGGCGACCGCAGTTGCAACACTTGAAACCACCGACGTAATATTAACTGCTGACAATACCGGTCATGCTCCAATAGACCTGATATCTCAAGACTTCGCTGCTCGGAGCAATAAAGTGGTAAAAACAATGATTCCGATGCTTGCTGAATAAATTTTTCGGCATCTGCACAATGCTTACCTGCTCGGCTAATAGTTTTATCCGCCGATGGCCAGCGCGCCTGAATTAACGGGCTGATTTGATTACGTAAATAATTCCGATCAAAATCATCGCACTGATTACTGCTATCTTCAACCCAATACAACTGATGCCTAGCGGCATATTCATCGACGCTTGGTTTGGAGGCTTCGAGCAAGGGCCTGAGCAGGGTTCCTTTACCGAGCTGAGTTTGTTTCGGCATCCCTGATAAACCAGCTAACCCGGCACCTCGAAGCATTTGTAACAAAATGGTTTCGTATTGGTCTTGTCGATGTTGCGCCGTTAATAGTAGATCATTTTCGTCGAGCAAGTTTGATAACGCGAGATAACGGGCATTTCGCGCCGCCTCCTCGGGACTGGCTCCGGAGCTTGCTTGGGCATTTACCCGTTGTAAAATAAATTTAACGTCTAATTGCCGGGCAATATCGGCACAATGTTGCGCCCAGTCATCAGCCGAATCTTGTAGCCCGTGATGGATATGAACTGCAGTTAAGCGTCCAGAAAATGCTTGGATTTGTGCGCATAAATGTAACAGCACATGTGAATCAATGCCGCCGCTGTAGGCAATATAAACTTGTCCGGTCGTACTTTGTGGAGGCAGAGCCCTATTGATAATCTCGAATGAAAGTTTCACAAGGCGCTTGCTCAGAAAAAAGAGCCTGCATCAAAAATCAGGATTCCTCTTCTACAAACTGGCCAAAAGCCATAATCCGTTGATAACGTGTTTCTATCAATTCGTCCATTGGCAGTTTCTGCAATTCCTGCAAATGCCGCAACAACGATTTTTTCAGATTCTTCGCTACTTGCTGGACATCCCTGTGGCCACCGCCCAGAGGCTCTCTGACCACTTCGTCTAACAAGCCAGCCTCGCGCACCCGATCAGAAGTAATACCCATTGCTTCGGCGGCCAGCTCGGCTTTGTCGGCATTTTTCCACAAAATAGATGCACAACCTTCGGGTGAAATAACTGAATAGGTACTGTATTCCAGCATAATCAAACGATCACCGACACCAATAGCTAGCGCACCACCCGAACCACCTTCACCGATAATCGTACAAATAATCGGTGTTCGTAATTTTGCCATTTCAAATAAATTACGGGCAATCGCTTCACTCTGACCGCGCTCCTCGGCACCAATGCCAGGATAGGCACCCGGCGTATCGATCAAACAAATGACCGGAATACCAAAACGTTCGGCTAATTTCATAATCCGTAGCGCCTTACGATAACCTTCCGGCTTAGGCATACCAAAATTACGGTGAATTTTTTCTTTGGTATCACGACCTTTTTGGTGGCCAATGATCATAACCGGTATACCATCCAGCCTGGCCAGGCCACAAACAATGGCTTGATCATCCGCATAAGCACGATCACCGTGCAATTGGTGGAAATCGGTAAAAATTCGTTCGATATAATCCAGCGTATAAGGTCGCTCTGGGTGCCTGGATACCTGAGAAATCTGCCAATCGGTTAATTCAGAAAAGATTGATTCGGTTAACTGACGGCTCTTATCCTCCAACTGTTTTAAGGTATCAGAGATATTAATATCGTTATCTAACTCCACATTACGGAGTTGTTCTATCTTAGCTTCGAGTTCAGCAATCGGCTGCTCAAAATCGAGAAATTTTAGATCCATTGAACGTTATATTTATTAAAAACTATAAGATAGGCTTAATTTTATAGAAATTTGACAATAAATTCTTAAATATTTATCGCTAGTAGAAAAAATGTGTTTTGAATTATTTATCTAGCCACCTATCCGAGCTTATTCTAAATCGACCTAATTGTTTTACCTATCAGGCGGTCTATACTTATATTTGATAGCAATTTAATTGCTACTTTGACTTTATTCAGCGTTAACAAGGTTTCAATGTACTGAAATAAGCTGTTAACGGAACTAACCATTTACTGGCAGAAATTTGTAATATTACCCAAACAATATGATTAAGCATGAAAACCACATAACCAAGGTTCTATTGCTTTGCTGTTTAACTTATACCAGCAATGCTCTGTCAGAAATATCTGAGCATAATTATCTGCAAGATATAACCTCAGAAATGATGGTGCTAAAACCTATTAATGTCACCTTAAAGAATAAACCTTCACAATTATTACCGAGCATTTTAGTACATACTCAAATAATTTCAGAAGATCAAACCATCGAACACCCTTCTGTTATTGGTATGCTACAAAATAGCGCCGGGGTTACCGCCAATGGCCAAAGTGGTCGCCTGCAAAATTTTTCTATTCGAGGTATTTCCAGGCAACGAGTGATGACCCAAATTGCCGGTATGCGAATAGTGACTGATCGCCGTGCCGGTACCGCGGCAAATTTTCTCGACCCTTTATTATTTGATCAAATTGATATTTATCGGGGTGCGGCTTCTACTCAATTTGGATCAGGCGCGCTCGGCGGTGTCGTCAACATTTCACCCCGAACTTTTAACCGAGGACATTTCAGCGCCGGTTACGATAGTGCCGGAGATGAAAACCACCAAATGCTTGGCTGGGGTAATCAAAACACATCACTCGCTATTTCCAGACGTGATACCAGTAATACCCATGCTGCCAATGGCGATAAATTGAATACCCACTATAGTCAATACTCCGCTCTAATCAATCAAAAATGGCAACTCGCCGATCATGATTATAATCTTCTGATCATCCCGACTCTGGCTGAAGATACCGGCAAACCCAATTCCGACTTTCCCGGCAGAGTCACCAACTATCCGACCGAACAACACTTATTAGCAAAACTGGAGGTGACGCCACTTTCATCAGACTGGCAGGCTGAATTTGCCACCCATATCAATACTCTTGATACACAGGTTATCAAGCCTGGAACCAGTAAAAATGATATCGAAAATAAAGCCTACGATTTCTCTGCAAAATTATTCAAGGCATGGCAATTAAGCAATATTAAAGGCCAAAGCGGATTTGAATACTTTGGCCGCCGCGGTGTTACATCAACTGAAAAAACAATTTCATTTCCCGCACTCACAACAACGCGACAAACCACGCTGGATAAAGGTGAAGAAAACGAATATGCCTTGTTCAACAATATTATCTGGCAACTTGGCCCGGGTGAGTTACAGGCGGGACTACGCTATAGCTATCTTACTCAATCCCAACGGCGAACTAGCACGACTGTCGAGAATATTTGGTCGGGTAATATTGGCTATCTTTTGCCTATCGGCAAGCAATTGGAAATATCCGGCTTATTTAGCACCGGTTTCCGTATGCCTTCTCTCAGCGAGCGTTTTTTTTCCGGTACTACGGGTCGTGGCCGAGTTATTGGCAATCCGAACCTGGCTCCCGAACACGCTTATAATTTTGACCTAGGCATCAAGCATTTCGGCGATAACCATCTGTTATCAATCCACGGATTCTATAACCAGGTTGAAGACTATATTGACCGTATTGAAACTGCCGACGACGTCTTTACTTTCAGCAATATTACATCCGGGGAAATTTATGGCGTAGAACTGGAAAACCAAATCGACATACGCGACGACATGTATTTTTTATGGAATGCAACCTGGATACAAGGTGGTGACAGCGATAACCGTAACTTAAATGATATCCCCGCCCACCAAGCTTTTTTTGAATATGCCTACAAACCCGGAAACTGGCAACTAGGCTTACAATTACGCTCGTTCCTTAAAAAGAACCAAACCGGACCCAACGAAAAAACCATTCCTGCCGCTAATATATTTTCGGCATCCATTGGCTACGAAATCAACCAAAATATGGCCATAAAGTTTTCGGCAAAAAACTTGTTTGATGAAAATTATAATAATTCGGCTGACCGTAAAGCTGCTGGCGAACCCGGTAGATCATTTGGCTTTGATATTCATACTACACTCTAACTCTGTAGGATAAGTGTAACGAAGCGCATCCTACAAAACCACTATTTTTTGACAAAAAAAACCTTAAGATTTATTCTGGTCTAGTGTCTTTAAATGCTTTAGTTTTTCGGCAATTTTAATTTCGAGCCCGCGTGGTACCGGGTGATAATATTGACTCCCTATCAATTCATCGGGAAAATAATTTTCCCCGGCCGCATAAGCATCTTGCTCGTTATGAGCGTAACGATAGTCCTTACCGTAATCCAGCGACTTCATTAACTTTGTCGGTGCGTTGCGTATATGTTTGGGTACTTCCAGACTGCCGCTGTTTTTGGCATCTTGCATCGCTGCCTTATAAGCCATATACACTGCGTTACTTTTCGGCGCACAGGCAAGGTAAACGATAGCTTGCGCCAAAGCCAGCTCGCCTTCAGGGCTACCCAAACGTTCTTGGGTTTCCCAGGCATTCAAGGAAAGTTGCAGTGCTCTGGGATCGGCATTACCGATATCTTCAGAAGCTATCCGGACTATACGCCGGGCCAAATATAAGGGGTCACAACCGCCGTCCAACATTCGGCATAGCCAGTATAAGGCTGCATCGGGCGCACTGCCTCGTACCGATTTGTGTAATGCCGAGATCTGATTATAAAATTCTTCGCCTTGGTTATCGAAGCGGCGGACACCACCAGTCAATACTTCTTGCGCAATGGTTTCATCAATTTGATGACTACCTTGGGCCGAGGCTAGCTCTACTGCAATTTCCAATAAATTGAGCAAGCGCCGGGCATCACCATCGGCTGCTGAGCAAAATTGCTGTTTAATTTCAGTATTCATCTGTATCGACTGACTACCAACACCTGCCTCTTTATCGGCTAGTGCCCGATCAATTACCGCAATCAAATCTGATTCGGATAATGCTTGCAAAACATAGACTCGCGCTCTTGATAACAACGCATTATTCAATGCAAATGACGGGTTTTCAGTGGTCGCACCGATAAAATAAAAAGTGCCATCTTCAACATGTGGCAAAAATGCGTCCTGTTGGGATTTATTAAACCGGTGTACTTCATCGACAAACAGTATCGAGCGTCTATTTTTTTCAAGCTGAAGTTTGTGTGCCGTAGCGACTGCCGCTCGAATTTCCTTAACACCCGCTAATACTGCGGAAATCGGCATAAACTCAGCTTCAGAATAACGCGCGATCATACGCGCCAATGTAGTCTTACCGGTACCTGGCGGCCCCCAAAAAATCATCGAGTGAAGATGTCCGGATAACACCGCCTCATACAAAGGTTTACCGGGCATTAACAAATGTTTTTGTCCGGAAAATTGCTCGAGTTGTCGAGGTCGCAAACGGTCGGCTAGAGGTTTGGTTAAATCATCAAACATCTTTTTTGTAGAATTACCTTTATCATAAATACCGGATGCCGTTAAACGATACGCCTCATCACGCGGCTAGATTAGTGATCCGAATTACTCTTCAAATACATCCACTCCTTCAGGAACGGAAAATTCAAAAATTCCAGGCTCTATACTAACGTTAGTCTGCAAATCAGTAAAATAAATACGTGTCAACTGACCGAAATTATCATTCAATTCCATACCGCTTAACTTGCCGTTTTCAATACCGATTAGTATATATTTATAATTGCTCTGTTGATCTTTAGGCGATAATTTAATCCAGCTTAATTTAGCATCATGGCCTTGTTGTTCCAAGACAAAGTTTTCTTCCAATGGCACATCTCCACTGAGCAATAAAGCTGGAGTTGAACCTACTGATTGATCCATTTTTTTTATCGTCACTTGTTCTAAATCGGCATCGTAAAACCAGACTTTTCCCGATGTTGAAATAATTTGTTGAATAAAAGGTTTCTGATAATCCCAGCGAAATTGCCCTGGTCGTTGTAAATAAAATTTACCATAACTCGATTTACCCGGATTACCGACTTCATCAAAGGCTGTTTGCTGAAAAGATGCTGTTAAACTTTTGGTCGTTTTTAAAAAGCTTTTTAACTGCCGAATTGGCTCTGATTCTGCTAACGCCGTTATTGAAAAAACCAGCATCAATGCAAAAGTAAGTTGTTTTAATTTGTTCATAATAATCCTTAGTTGTTGTCGATGACGCTAGGCTTATTCAAGCTATCTTCACTAGCTATTTTGAAAAAATGTCTGCTGTTAAAACTCTCCATCTAAGATTCGATCAAACCAAGATTTAGATTCACGGGGAGGTACTTTAGGTTGCTCAACCCATGTCCCTGGCTGCTCATCAAATTGCTCATATTGTCTCTGCATGCAGAATGAATCAGCAGTTGGGGCCGAACCTACTATATATGGAAACTGTCGTACACCAGGACATTCAGGATCGGCTCTCAGTCCCGTTTCCGGTTCTACCCAAACCCACTCTATATTATCTGGTGGTATCAAAAAAACGCCTTGTTTAGATATTTTTTTCATTAGCTGATTCCACAACTGCAAGGCACCACTTGAACCACTCAGGCCAGTCGATTTATTATCGTCTCTTCCGATCCAGGCCACCGATAAAAAATCACCGCTATAACCGGCAAACCAACTGTCTCGATATTTATTGGTGGTTCCCGTTTTACCGGCTAGATTATAGTCCTTTGGTAGATGACGGTAAGCTGAACGACCGGTACCTTCAGTCATAACATTTTGTAATAAAATATTAGTCAAATAAGTTGCAGCCGGATCAACGGTTTGCCTAACTGTGTATGGATAGCGCTGCAACAACTCATTATCTAAAGAAATTACTGCTCGAATGGCTCTAAGCGGCGTCACAAAACCATCACCGGCAAGTGTCTGATACATTTGAGTCACTTCCAAAGGTGTTAATTCCGAGGCACCGAGAAACAATGATGGATATAAATTAACCGGACGTTTGACACCCAAGTTTTTAAGCGTTTTTGCAGTACGCGCTATGCCGACAGCCATACCCAAACGAACAGTCGCCAGGTTATAAGATTTAGTCAAGGCTTTATATAACGGCACTTGCCCGTGCTCTTTACCATCATAATTTTTTGGTGACCAACTCTTGCCTTTTTGGCTTTTAATACGAATAGCTGTATCTTTTATAGGCGTGGTAACAGTATATTTATCCGGCTGCTCTAATGCCGTTAGATAAACTACCGGTTTGATCAACGAGCCTATAGGACGCACAGCATCTAAAGCACGGTTAAAACCAACTACCTGGCTATTGCGGCCACCCGCCAGTGCAACAATTTCACCCCCCTCTCGGCGAGTTACCAGCACTGCCGTTTCCAGCTTAGAAGTTTTAGGTTTTTTCTCTAACTGTTTTAATTGTGCGGTAATAGTTTTTTCTAAAGTATTCTGAATCCGGGTATCCAACGTTGTGAATATTCTCAAGCCTTCAGAAGTCAAATCTTCATCACGATATTTTTCGCTTAAGCGCCTTTTGACCAGGTCGATAAAAGCCGGGTATCGGTTACTGGGACGAAGTTTATGCGGAATCACAGCCAAATCTTGTGCCTTGGCAAAGTCTGCTTGTTTTTTATTGATAAAATCCAGTTTTTGCATCTCATTAAGCACCAGATCTCGACGGCTTTTAGCGTGCTCTGGCCGCCGTCTGGGGTCATATTCTGAAGGCCCTCTAACTAATGCAACCAAGGTTGCCAATTGATGCAATTTTAATGATTCTAAAGATTGATCATAATAAAAACTACTCGCCAAACCAAAGCCATGAACCGAACTGGCACCATTCTGGCCTAAATAAATTTCATTAAGATAAGCTTCAAGAATCTCATCCTTACTAAATCGAAACTCGAGCACAATAGCCATCAAGGCTTCATTAATTTTTCGTATCCATTTGCGCTCAGAAGTTAAAAAATGGTTTTTAATCAATTGCTGGGTAATAGTACTACCACCTTGAACAATACCTCCGGCTTTTATGTTAGCCCATAGTGCTCTCAGAATTGATTTTAAAGAAACCCCATGGTGGTGGTAAAAATCACGATCTTCAGTGGCCAATAAACCTTTGATCAAAGCATCAGGCACCTGCTCCAGCTTAACCAAAATCCGGTCTTCCTTATGGCCGGGATAAAAGCTGCCAATTTGTACTGGCTCCATACGTACGATGGCTAAATCAGATTTTTTTAGCAAACCAGTAATACTGCTTATGCTACTGCCGGAAAACTTAATCTTGAATTTATTACTAAGCTGCTGTTCATCCCAGAAATCAAAATTTCGGCTATAAACACTAAGCTGGCTTCCCTGTTTGAAATAAGTACCCATGGAGCCAAGCCTAGGATCAGGCCGGTAGCGTAATTCCTGGAGTATCGATTCCACTTCATTTGCATTTAGCTTTAGACCTGCATACAACTCAACAGGACTAGCGTAAACTTTCGCTGGCAACGCCCAACGCCGACCTTCAAATTGTCGCTGAACGGTATAATCCAAATACCCCACATAGGTTAATAAAAGGAAGGTACAACCAATAAACAGACCAAAAAATACCTTCTTCAACCATCCCCCTAAGGCGCTAGTTGGCTTTTTTCTCTTTTGGTATTTTCTTTTTTTAGTTTTTGATTTCGCTTGAGGCTTGGTTTTTGCCATTAATCTAAGAATTAGCTGTTAAAATAAATTAGGCTCTATACTGTCAGAACTATTTTACCGATACTATGCCCTTGTTCGATAATTTCGTGTGCTTTTGCCACTTCTTGCAAAGGTAAAACCTCACTGACTTCAAGCTTCAACTCGTCGCTATCAATCCATTGCGCACATTGCTCCAATATTTCGATATGTTTGTCGCGGGCTTTATCTAAACTGCGTAACATCGGCGTCAACATCAGTTCAAAGCCAATTTTTAAATTGCGCATACGTGCTTCTTGAATATTGAAATTACCCGGATCCAGCAACGTCACAATACTGCCAAAATGTGCTGTGGCCTCAATACTGGCCGTAAATACTTCGGGGCTAACGGTATCGAACACCAAGTCTGCTCCCTGACCATCAGTCAATTGATTTACGCGCTCGACAAAGTTTTCCAGGCGATAATTAATCACTTCGTCGGCACCGAGTTTTTTGACAAATTTCGCTTTAGCTTCAGAGCTAACGGTAGTAATGACTCGTGCACCTTTGAGTTTAGCCAATTGAATCGCAACATGACCGACACCACCTGCTCCGGCGTGGATCAACACCGTCTGCCCTGCTTGTAAACCGCCACGATCATAAAGACCGCCCCAAGCAGTAATCAACACTAATGGCCCAGCGGCAGCATCGGTATAAGTGACTAATTCCGGCATTTTTGCCAACCAGCGCTGATCAATTACATTATATTGCGCATAATTGCCTTGATCACCACCCATACCGCCGTGACAAAACCAGACTCTATCGCCGATTTTAAAACGCTTGACCTGATCACCGACTGCCATCACTTCACCGGCACCATCACAACCCAGCACAGCGGGCAAACCACCATTCTGTAACAAACCACCGCCACGAATCTTAGTGTCGATGGGATTAACTCCGGCCGCGTACAATTTCACTTTCACCTGTGTCGGCAACAAAATTTCGGGTTCAGCTATTTCCTGTAACTGTAGTGTTGCAGCTGCACCCACTTCAGTCATTAACATCGCTTGCATGTGATTATCCTTATGAGAAGATGAATGATTGCTTAATCGGACAACCATTGTTGTTGATAGTTCTGATAGCTATAACGCTTGATCCGCGTCAGTTCATTACTTTCAAAGCTATAAATATCCGGTAAATTATAACCGTTAAAACGGTTGGCCTTTATTAAACTGTAGGATCCGACACCGGAAAAAATCACTCGGTCCTCGAGTTTTAGCGGTTGAGTAAATCGATATTCACCGAATATATCCCCAGCCAGACAGGTGCTACCCGCCAAAATGACTGAATAGGCACCGGCTGCATCGTGTTCATACAGTGTTGGCGGCTTCTGGTATTCGAATACTTCCGGGTTATGGTTGATTGAGGTATCCAGAATAGCAATTTCTTTACCGTCACGATTAAATAAATCGATAACAGTCGCGACCAAATAGCCCGCCTGTCCAACCAAGGCATTACCGGGTTCGATAAAAACGTCAACGGCATATTGCTCGCGTAAATATTTTACCAAATTGATCAATGGCCGAGTATCAACTTTGTTATCAAATAAATAACCACCGCCTAGATTAATCCAGTCGAGATTTGCTAGGTAGTTGTGTAATTTATTTTCAATTAACTCGACTGTTTGTACCAACGGTGTGAAATCCTGACTGCCGAATACGGTATGAAAGTGCAAACCTTTGATGCCTTTTGGCCAATGCTCAATAGCCTCCTGCAGCGGCACGCCCAATTTTGAATTTTGCCGGCAAGGATCGTATCGGTTATCTTCGATAAATGATAACCCTGGATTGATACGCAATCCAGGTGAACAAGTCCCTGATAACTGTCCAGCCAAACGCTGAAACTGGCCTAGAGAATTAAAACTGATATATCGACATAATTGACCCAATTCCAATATTTCATCAGCGCGCAAGCCTGGCGTGGTCAAATGTAAACTGGCTGTATCCGAACTTAATTCATGGGCAAAGCGTGCTTCAAATAAGGCACTAACCGAAAAGCCGTCGACCACCGAACTCATCTGATTTAACACGACTTCAAGTGGTAGCGATTTAATCGAATACAAGACCTTGCACCCGGATTGTTGGCGTAGTTGCTTGAGATTTTCCAGAATTCGAGTGATATAAGCAGTATCAATAATAAAGGCTGGTGTATCAACCTTCACTTTAATAGTCTCGATTGTTAGTTGGGTCATTGCTTACGGCCAATACCTTTATATAAGTTTTGTTCGGTCATAACCCAATCCAAATAAATATCGTGCTCATCCATCGGTACATTATCAAACAATTGGCACTGGAAGCCGACACCGATCAAAACACAATCCGCTCTGACTTTACTCAGCAAATTATCGTAATAGCCTAATCCGTTACCCAGTCGAGCACCATTCTCGCCAAAGGCAACACCGGGTACCAGGATTAAATCCAATTGTTTGGGGTCTATGGTTTTTTCGGGTTCTTGCCAGCGGTGTTTAGGGGGTTCTAATATACCCCAAGTTCCGGGTGCTAATTCATCCATGTCGGTCAAAGGCCATAAACCCAGTTGCTTAGTGCCAAACTGATCTTCTGTGCAATAAGGAATGATCAGTTGTTTTTCTGGGCTCATCTCAAGAGTAACACTAGCTAAGGTTTTTAC
>VSKX01079867.1_pt1 | contig 12922 bp, 12 predicted proteins | sample 4799481 | NCBI WGS metagenome assembly VSKX01 (sample SAMN12179537, study PRJNA552185) | sponge metagenome | biome: deep-sea hydrothermal plumes; feature: spots directly above weak diffusing fluid; material: sea water; isolation source: sponge from the Swan site of a hydrothermal vent ...
ATCAACACGTGCAGTTGCAATGAGTGACGTTTCAACTTATAAACCGCGCCCTTGATCTGTACGCGCCCTTGTTTTGTTCGCGCAGCATCGTGGCTTCTGAAATTAATAGACCGCGCGCGGTCTATTCAAGGAAATACGGTAATTATAAAATTCACTTCCTGCGCCTCGCGGATGTCGTACCTCCTCTGACCATGCAAACCGGCTGTATGTGTGTGTGAGGTGCTACTATGTACTATTGCTGATGTAGGTTGTATTGGACGTGGGATAGGGGAGGAGCTACTGTCACGACTGAGAGCCTCTGTGACCACTCCCATGTAACTATCGCAACTCTCTAATAATATAAATATTGTTATCCTCTGCACTGACAGTATTGTGATATCTCCAGCTGAGGTGACTACTATCATTCAGGTAATGAGTGTGCGTGTGAGCTAGTACTTTTCTGCATGCAGCACAGGTCAAATCGTTTGAGTTGAGCCCTCATTTTCTTTGGCCATACTTTTTCTATTTCATGAACAAAAGCTTTTCAAACTATAATACCTCAAAAATGAGGTGATTACGTACCAGTAAAAAGTTAGCTGCATTTGACCCACTTTCTATATGCTTCCTGGGCTCAATTGCAACTCTGACCATAATTTACAATATGCTGTGTTCTCCTGCATGTGTTGGTGAGTATGTGTATTGTACTGTGTTCTCCATGTGTATAGAGAGTTGGTCAGTCAGAGAGAACAATAACGAGGACAGAGTTTGAGAGTGCAGCTTGTCAACTGTTCGTGGAACACCTGCCCAGCCCCTCCTCCACACACAGCTGCACTAGCTAGGCTAATGCATGGCTGCAATATCTGTCTGTGTACGTGTGCTTGACGATCAATTCACTTTTCTTCAAGCAACTGAGTGATATGATTGCTGACTTCCGCTACTAACTGTGATTAAAGTTAACAAACTCTCAATAAATAACTAACAAGTAACACACAGCATGCACACGGGACGGGGTACACACGAAAAAATGGACAACTTTAATAAAACCACATGCAGAGTCTAATAAAAATAAGTAAGGAAAAGCAGAACTAGGACAAGAGAGACTAGAATATAGTTCAGTGTCAATACTTTACCCATTGTCGCCTTCATAGCCAAGTTCTCTGTGCACAGTTGAGTCACCTGAATGGGAGAGGGTCAAAGTTAGCTTGCATATGTGATGATCCTTACCTTTAGCTCTAGTACCCTGATAGGGGTAGCTGGTAGTTGCTGTGAGGCAGGGCTAGACGATGCAATGGCCTTAGTAGCTGTCACAGAGACCTCCTTCAATGCTGGCTTAGGAGGGCTGTCCAGTAGCCAGCGACAATGCATTCTACAATAAAACACACGTACGTATCAAACGCTATATTGACGTACTTACAGTTTTAGTTAGTACTGATTCTACGTAACACCATGCTGACGCTACTGATGCTACGTGAGCTCCAGCATAATATTGAGAACCATGGAGGCTTTACGGACAACAAAGACATGCACTTGATTACAAAGAGAATTGTGAGTCTATACCTGTGTTCCTTGATCTCCTTGTGAGGCAGAGCCCTCCAGAACTCGGTGAGACACTCTGTGTCGGGGAGACTGGTCTCGGGTGAGATAGTGTGTGTCTGAATGAGAAACTTGTCTTGTGAGACGCTAGTACGCTCGGCACCTGGCGTGAACAACACCTGTACTTTAGCCACACTCTTCCCGTCCACCAGAGCTACGTTTGGTCTCACTTTGTAGCGTGCGGGGGCCGTCGTCTTCACCTGTGTGTGTGTGTGTGAAAGAGACAGAGACAAGTTTGTTCATTGTGCTGTAGAAACTGTTGCTAGAGAGTATAAAGCAGAAAGCATAGTCACAGTTTTGCCTACTATTGACAAGAGCGGATTCTTTCCGTTAAAGGTACCAAACAACTTGGAAATTTCTCAGGAATGGCGCTCGCTTGAGGTTTTGCTTTTCGGTTTGTGTGGGAGTACCTTATATATGACAGAGTTGTCAGAGGTATTGGTAACTGTAAGAGTGCAAGTGACTTCAGAGTCCTTCTTGCCAATAAACGTCAGCTCAGTGGAGGGACTGCAACAATGACAAACGTTGGATTAATTAAGCCAGGTTTTATCCAGCGTTTTAAAGCTAGCGTCATATTAATATAAACCAGCCTTAAATCGTGTGTACGATTGATTATACATGCAGGCCTAGAGAGGGGGGGTACCTCAGCATGACATCTCCAATGGTAGTCACACCCACAGTGCCAGGATCAGCCGAGTATCTCCTCAGAACAGGGAGGCTTCCATTCAGAGATGCTGACTCAGCATTATCCAGTAGCGATGGTTTCTTGTTCTCCTGTAGACTCATGAGACGAGACACCTGGCGTCGTCTGAAGCTCCGCCCAGATCCCCCCTGTAGCAGACGCTGATCAGGACTAACAGAGCGGACCTCCTCATCGTCACCATAGCGACTCTGTCGAGTGGGGGGAAGTCCCCCGGAGAACGACACCTAGAGTGGGTGGGGTCACAGTATTGTAGTACATGTCAAAAGCATGTTGCTATCTAAACACTGATTTTTTTATATAAACCATCTTGTAGAGTTTTTTTTAGGGAATTGGATGGAGCACAAAAACTGAACCATTCGAAAAATAACTACATCCACAACAAAGGGGAGTACTAATAATTACCGTATAGCCGGATATTTTCGCGGAGCAACTATTTCGCGATTAGCTGTCCTAGTGCATTTCGCGGAAAATAATTTCGTGGATCACTGCAATGGTTTGTTTCGAATACAACCGCAGGCTGCGTGACAGATGCCTTTGCCTTTTTTCGCGAATAATATTTTCGTGTAACTGCAAAAATTCGGAAAATCGCGAATTTTTTTTCCCTCAAAAATATCCGGCTATACGGTATATCTTTGAAAGCCCTTGTTAAGGCCACTCCTCACTCGCCTGTCTGGCTCGCTCTATAGTTGCAGGTGTTAGAGCCTCCTCTTGATCTCCTTCCTCCTCCTCCTCTCCCCCTCCATCAGCTCCTCCAGGCGCCAACACAGACATGGCCATCTCAAACAAGCGATCTCTCTCCACATGGTAGTCAAACTGCCACGAGTCATTACCACCAAACTTCTCCAGTAACTGGTCGATAGGAATATAGTCACAGATATTCTCATTGGTCACAAACCTGCAGAGAGGGTGAATGAATGAATGTTTACTCAAAATTACACACTCTTACTTGACTTTAGCAGCAGCCCCTTCGCTTAACCAGCTCTGAACAATCTTCCAGGCAGCTATGAGAGAGAAGGTGATCAGGTTCACTATGGACGGTAAAGAGGTAGCTAGGCCTGTGTACCTTGTAAGATCCAGGGCATGTTGTAGACCAGTAGCCAAGAGAGAAGGTTGGGGTAGTATATCTTGAAAGAATTCACGACAAATTTGATCAGATCCATGTCCATCTGAGCCAGGCCGGCCCCAGTCATGTCAAACACCATGCATAGTTTATTCTTGGGGTAAACTCTTCTCTGTGAGAGAGAGAGAAGTTGTCTTGCATTGACACGCACTACCATAAACTGCCACATACAGCCAGCACAAGTAACTGGCTACTTACCTGCATTTCAAAGGAGAACGCAATCCATTTATGTAGCATGGAGGATTTCTTGGAGTCCTTACGATGTAAGTTGATGTTCAGGATGCCTGAGGGGGGTCACTAACTGAGGGCGGCTACTATTAGAGACACTTACAGACATTGTTCCCGTCTTTGTCGTACCCTCTGTTCCAAGCCATGCCCGACTTCCACAATCCCTCGTCAATGTCTGTCCACAATATGTCTGCACACATCACACTCACATCACACCACACACACACACACACAGTATAACACACCGTTGATGCCAAACGACTTCCTCCATTTGTGAGAGTCAATCTGTATACAGCAACATATAAAACACTACCGCAATGACACTAAGGTCAAATTGATTTGAGTTGAGCCCTCGTTTTCTAGTTATAACTTGGCCATACATCATATTTCTTGCACCATTGTTCTTATATTTAAACGCCACTTCAGACAATACCTTCAGATAATCTCTCACCAATCAAAAGTTAGCTATTTTCATTGTAGGACAGATAGGCAAAAAAATTACTATCTCCACAATGTAAATTTATTTCGTGTCTACTGTCTGGCTCAACTTTGACCTTAGTTACATAACCATTTGTGAGAGTCAAGCTGCAACATAAAACACTACCACAATGGCACTAGTTACATAAGAACGCATATACTAAGGAATCATTCTCTCACCATGTGCTTGTAAGCATTGTCTAGATTGCCTCGATTGTGGACCACAAACCGTTGTACGTAGAGAGGGTCGTTACGAACCTTCTCCATATCTCTGTGGTCGACATCATCACTCCCTGGAGGGGTAGCTAGGTAGTGTGCTTTATATAGAGGTATGCTGCAGTACTACCTGACTGTTGCTCTAGGAAACGCTCCCTGAGCACCTCACTGAGAGAGACAACTTCCTGTAGAGGAGGTTGCATACAGAACTTAGGAATGCAGTGGCTAACAGCTAGCCTGTTAATTAACCTGACAAGGTGTGTGTGTGTACGTGTGTTCACCTCATCTGATAGAGCTTCTGTCATAGCTAGCAGAGCTCAGCAAGCAGCGGTGCAGTGCTACCCAGTGCTTTAGAAATTTGCTAGCTACTTGGTCAAGTGACCAAAACCTCTATTAAAGAACGCTTGCCAACAAGTTGCGTTATAAAAGAAAAATATGGTATGTTCAAAATCATGTGATAATAGTCACTTGCCAGTCCTTTTGTACGAGGGCGGCGATCTTGCTCCTAGTCTCGTTCCCAGACTAGGAATTTAGGGGACGAGACTAACTAATTTCTATATGCCCAAGGGTGTGAACTTGTGTGTATAATTATAATGCCCTACCATGCCAATAAACTTAGTTGCCAATTAATTGTATCATTGCATGTGTATAAAGTTCTGAATTGACATACGAAACAAAAATGACAAAAAATAAAGTTAATTAAAAGTCTGAGTTTTTCCATTTTGAGGAAGATTGTTTCTGAGCATCTGATGAGGATTTCTTTGTTCCTGTGTCTGGCGTGTACTCTCCAATACCCACTGATCTGAGATAGCTGTTAGCCATTCTCTTGGCATAGTTCACCTTCTCATCAGGCTCTGCATGCATGCGTACAAAACAAATATATAAGCATACAGTGGAACCTCCGAGTACGAGTAAAGGACACTTTGGGACCAATATAAATTCAGGACATTTGTCCTTCTTATTCGGAGGTACAATTCACTATGCTTCACATGAGAAATTGAATAAAGTTGAAATTGACTAAAGTACTGTCCCCTGTTGAGAGGTATTTAATTAATACAGCGCCCCTTGGCAAGAGGGTCGTTTAAAAGAGGTTCCACTGTAATTATAGCTACAATTATGTGCAGACTCACTCTGGTGCAAGTTATGGCGGCCGGCTGTCTAAACATTGTCATAGCAGCTAGTAGTTTTGTGAGCCCAAGACTTCAATGTGCATACGTGATAGATATTAATTGTGACTCTTGTCTTCTTTAAATTTTCTGAAAGCCCCCCAGTATGTTCAACTCAAAACGGCCATAATTATTATTTCACCCACCTATAGCTAACTATAATTTATTATAGTCCATGGTTTTTCCTTGAAAATGTGAACAGACTTGAAACCAATAACATTGGTCATTTGAGCATACCATCTGAAAGGTCTATGTTAGTTAGTTTTGACATCGGACTCTCTATAACCAAGTTGTTATACCTCTGGAATACACTCTTGATGCACTTACTTCTCGGAGGTACAATTCACTCTGCTTCACATGAGAAATTGAATTTTGGTAACTAAAGTACTGTCCCCTGTTGAGAGGTATATAATTAATACAGCGCCCCTTGGCAAGAGGGTCCTTTAAAAGAGGTTCCACTGTAATTATAGCTACAATTATGTGCAGACTCACTCGGTGCAAGTTATGGCGGCCGGCTGTCTAAACATTGTCATTGCAGCTAGGCTATAATTATGTGAGCCCAAGACTTTAATGTGCGTACGTGATAGATATTAATTGTGACTCTTGTCTTTTTTGTAATTTTCTGAAAGCCCCCAAAAAAACTCTATCAAATCGGCCATATTATTTCATCCACCTATAGCTAACTACATGTATAATTATTATAGTCCATGGTTTTTCCTTAAAAATGTGAACAGACTTGAAACCAATATATAACATTGGTCATTTGAGCATACCATCTGAAAGGTCTACCTAAAGAGCTTTTTTTAGTTTTGACATCGAACTCTATAACCAAGTTATACCTCTGGAATACACTCTTGATGCACTTACTTCTCCTTGCAGGGAACATAAGGTCGTTGGCTTTAGTTGGTCGCACTACACTAGCCTCCCCAATATTAGGCTTTCTCTTGGCAGTAGGGGGAGAGGCCACTCCATTGCCCAACACGGGTGAGTGCTTATTGGACACCTCAGAACCGTTGTATGAATAGTTTGTTTTCTTCACATTCCAAGGAGAGTGTTGCTCTGTAGAAAGGATACAACAGCTTAGATTTACATGGACATTACCATATCAACACTTTTCTTATCAAATTAACACACTAGTTAGCAGATTCCTAAAGACAATTCTTGCCAAAGTTCCTGATTAGCATATCAGACAGTAAATAGCTCACCTTGTAATGGTGCCTTTTTCGTCTCAAAGGAGAATTCATCATCGTCATTTTGAGTGTAGCCGTTTGCATGTGCTGTGCAGGGAATGTTGTGAATAATCTTTTTGAGTTTTGATTATGTTTAAGACAAACAACCTACATAGATACGCCACAATGAATTAGCCTATAAGCAACACTTTGTTAATAATTGATTAAAGTGTGATAGAGCGGATTATATCATGCTGCACCAGTTTTTGGAACTGTGGGATGTGGTTGGGGAAAAACTGTTTGTATCATGGACCATGGACCAGTACATGAAGCTAACAGAATTAAACTAAGGCCTTTACTCCTACATAATGCAAAATTTAATGTTGTAGTATTAATATACTAGCTAATACAGTCGACATACAGGCACAACAATATCACTGATAGTATTACATGCTTATAAGGTTAAAAAGCTCTAGTCTGACTAGATCCTGGCAATGTGCTTTGCATATAATGGCTTAAGAATGTCAACAGTATATACAGCAGCACGCACCAGATGAGCTTCTTAGTATATCAACACACACACTACAGTAGGAACATTTAGCACAATAGTCCAACAACTGTCCAACTCTTGTGCGATGAATTGAACTGCAGACTAAACAGACAATAGAGCTACCACAACGCACATTTAGCATCAGAGAATAGAGCTACCACAACGCACATTCAGCAACAGACATACCACAACGCAGAGATCCTACCACAACGCACATTCAGCAACAGAGATCCTACCACAACGCACATTCAGCAACAGAGAATAGAGCTACCACAACGCACATTTAGCAACAGAGAATAGAGCTACCACAACGCACATTTAGCCACAGGGAATAGAGCTACCACAACGCACACACATTTAGCATCAGAGAATAGAGCTACCACAACACACACACATTTAGCATCAGAGAATAGAGCTACCACAACGCACATTTAGCAATAGGGTCTTTGTTGCTCTTGGGTAGGACCGGTGCACTGCAGCTCTGCTGCGCTGCAATAGCTCCGTGACGTGAGTAATGTGCTGCAGTTTGCACTGAGGTAGAGGAGGTAGGTGCATGAAATGTGACTGCACCCGTCTGCTTCCCCCCTTGATGGCGAATGTTTTTACGGACACTCCAAACTTCCTGAAGGTCTGACTCGAAATCTGCAATGTGTAAAAATACATACATCCTAGCTGGGATTTGATTTAGCAACATACCTGCTAAGCCTTGCGTCTTTGCTGCCTTGCCAGTGCTGAAGTTGTTGACAGGCTGAGTGGGCTCACTATTAGTGCCATTATGATTAGGACCGGGGTAGTGAAATCGCTTCTCTGGAGTGAGAAAACACAAGAAATTATCACCTGCATTATTTTATGATTTTATAAATAGCTATATGGTTACTGTCACCTAGCTTGCTATTGTACTCACTCTGACTAGACTCATCGTTTTTATTACTGTAGTCTTTAGATTGTGCCTCAATGGCTTCAATTCTTGACCTCACCGACATTTTCTTGTGATATATAAATTACAGAGGCCAGCTCACTCACTCTCTGTTAGCTGCAACTATAGCTATATAGACAAAGATTGTAGACACAGACGGCTGAGACCAGTCGTGTTATGTTTTCATTGGCATCCTGCCAACTACATTGAGAGCTACTGTACTACCAGCCCCACCCACCTTCAGTCTGCACGAGCGCGCGTAGTGTAGCCTAATTAATTTAAGTTTAGTCATCATGGAAACGCATTCTTTTGTAACATAGAATGGTGAACAAACAATTAATTATAGATTGGGAACAAATACATAACAATTATATAATCGAACAGTTAACACACATGGAGAGATATATAATTTATAGAGTTAGGATTTAAAATGCACGGTTTCAAACACAGCCCCTCTTTGCTGACTCTGGATCTCAAATCTCGGTTCTGATTCCACCGATTCCAGATCACTGCTGTAAAAGCCACGAGCAGCGTGAGGAATAGTCTCATATGCATTATTGTCAATGAAATCCACACTCTCAACTGGAGCAGGCCCAGCTCTGTGACTGCTACTACTAACGTGTTTATATTTCTTCTTCTTGAGTCTGGGTGAGGTGGAGGGTTGAGAGTAGCTCTCTCCCATTGGGATAAATGATGCCTCACTTTGAGCCATTTCTGAGGCATCGTCAGCGTAGTAGGGTGGGACAGGGGGCACAACTCCACCCACCTGGCCGATAGTGTCATATGCTGCATTGATGTGCTCCGCATGCTCAGGAATCTATAGGGAGAAAAACAGTGTTTTTAGTATCTGAATAATCACAAGTAGCAAATAATAATATGCAACATGACCAAGCCTGCAATTTCATACAGCTACCGATAATTATCATGCATAATTAATGGCAAAAAGTGACAAAAAATTGTGAGAAGTTTTTTTCACAATTTCTATTACTGACTTTTTGTAGTTGAAACTTCTTGTAGTATGGATTATCAATCATTTCACAGTCTGACGCCTCATAGTTAACAGTGGGAGGGGCTTGATGGTGTGTGACTGACTGGGGTGGTGGCGGGTAATAGGCGGGAAGAGAGTGGGTGGAGCGCGGTTGGATCATGTGACCTTCACTCGGATAAGAGTGACCCATTGAACCAAGCGTATTAGTACCGTTGTAATAGAACTGGGCGTCGACACTATTTGGAGAGGTCGTCTCGAAGGTGAATGGGTTTGTAGAGATCTGTGTCGAGGCTGTTGGTGGAGTGGTATCAGATGAAGAACTACCAGAGGAGCTGTTCTGGTGCTGGTAGGTCATCAGATTGGTATCAGAACGACTAGATCCTCTGGAGAAAAACAAAACACATAAACAATTAATTTTAGTTATGATCGAAGATGCCTTCTACAAAAGGAGATCTGACATAACAACTACCGTATTATAGCGGGAAATTTTCGTTAGGTTAAATTTTCGTTATCAGGCCTTGCGTATTTTCGTGGTCTTATTTTCCCCTGAAAGCGTCATCATAGTAGCTAAATTTTCATGGGTTAATATTCCGTATTCCGTAACGATAATAAAACCCAACGAAAACTTCCCGCTATACGGTAATAGTTAGACCCTTTTTACCAACAAACTGATTTTATAGGCCATAGCTCGATCAAATATGCACTCATGAAAATTAAGTAGCGCTACCAACCTTCTATCACTTTCAGGGAGATTGTACTTCTGTTTCTGCTTCTGCCTCAGTCGTACGCAGCAGCACAAGCAGAGAATGACGAGTATCACCAGTCCCAATGCTAACAGCACAGCAACGACCACTGAGGCTACAATCACGGGCATTACGAGAGAGTCAGGGGAAGGGGTAACAGCAACGACAGGGACGGTGGTGGGTGGGGGGAACGTGCAGGCCTGCTCAGAGACCTCACTGCTCTGTCCAGTACCTTGACTGTTGCTCACAGTAACCGTAAACTGATAGCACGAGTTAGGCTCTAAATCAACAATCTGTGTGTGTGGGGGGAGTGGGTAAAGATCATCAATTTAAATTATCATTGCTAAAATGAAGTGATAAAAAGTAGGTTTATTGTTTTCTATGTACTAACATAACTCATATGCTCAGAAAACAGAAAGTGACAGTGATTTTCAACCGTCAACAAGCCAGACATGCCGGCTAGTACTAAAACAAGTCAGACATGCTGGCTAGTACTAACACAGTGTAGCCAGTCAGCGACAGGTCTGAACAACTTGCAAACATTAAACAATTCACATCAAACTATTAAGACAGAAACAGGCTCAGTATACTGTTATAGAGAACTGTATCACAATAGGATGCTTACGTAGCATCGTAGCATCAGTTACACGAATAGAACATGTTCCAATGTAGCGTCATAATTATTGTGATGGCGAACCAGCTAGGCTTTACTAGAGGCTCACAGCATACAGAGAAGACTCACAGTAGCTCCTAACGTGCATTCCTTAGTCTCCAAGTCTGCTATATCAATGTTCTGGATACCCGTGCTGCCGTTGGACATCACCCAGGTTACAGTGTAGTGGTCGAAAGGCCCTCCAGCCAAACTAGCATTCCAGCAAACAAGCACAGTACTTGCACCTTGTCCAACAGTGACCACTTGACTTGGAGAGCCTGGGTAGCCCTCTGGGGAGGTGGTAAAACTGACGATTTCTGACAAAGGTCCATAATCTGTGAGAGACACATTTAATAGTAATTTCTGCACATTAATTAAAGTACTTTTGTAGAATGATCGATACACAATTTAGTTCATTTACCTATTTCGTTCCGAGTCTGTGCTCTGAGTTGGTACTGTGTTCCTGGCTGGAGACTGGGTAGGAGTGCTGGTCCTGTACTGCTCACTTCAACATTCAGCCAGGTCGTGCCAGCATCCAGTGAGTAGAGGAGTCTGATGGCAGACAATCTAGCTCCACCATCATCAATAGAAGATGTGTTGAACTCAACTTGTACAGACACAGACGATATATCAAATAAAATTAACTCTAATTGACCACTTGGAGCTGCAAGAGTGAAAAAAAAAAGCAAGAAAGTACTTGCAAAAAAATCAGCCAGTGGGAGGCTTGAACTCACTGTCTTTGGATTGCAAGCTCTGGTGCTAGCTAACATGACAAAGAGACTCACCAACAGCAGAAGTTGATATATTCATCTCTTCGCTGTCCACACCTCGACCCTTTTCATTCGTAGCGTAGACAAAAATGGTGTACATAGTGAGCCTGTGTAGGTCGGTAATGAGATACGAGGTGGGTGGATTGGGCCCAGTCAGCTCTTGGGACTCGGGAAGTGTATCCTTGTAAGATTGCCAAGTCACCTGGAATATTGTTATCAATAAATCACCTCCCACACTGAGCAATAAGAACAGTACACAGTCAATTGAAAACAGGAAAAGACGGAAAACAATTTCAAGAAATGTAATATGCGCAACACTTTTCAATTATATTGACCAATAAAATCATTCCAACGATTACCTAGACTTTCTATTTGCCTATAAATTAGACATTCACATAATTATACTAGGAAATACGTACACAAGGGGAAGTTTCACTAACGAGACAGTTAATTATCTGGGAAATTGTATGCATGAATATGGATTCAATCTATACATAGAAATTACAGCATAAACTATATATCAACAGGGGCTTCTTAACTCTAGATAGACAATTAACCAAATTGGCATTAAGGTAATGTATGCATGTATCTAGTTACTTGGTGTTTGTATGGTTATAACTGCATGCAGTTATAGTCACAGTTTCTGCTAGCTGTTAGAGTAATTCACACACTGTTGAGTAGACCACTGACACTCACTGTGTAAGATATGACACTGGCCAGAGGAGCACTCCAAGTGGCCATTATGTTGGTTTGATTGACAAGACTCAGACGGATGTTCTGAAGAGCCCCGAGGGTACCTACATGGAAGTAGCAACAATGACAATGTACGTGTTCCAAGAAGTAGGGCTATACAAACTTCCACTCTTTCTGTGAATACATATAACACAACAGCTGTCAATAATGCACTTCAATAACATGAATTTAGTTATGCAGCGAGCACACAGAAAAACAAACACACACATACGTACGTACGTACGTACCAATGAGATTGAGGATGACTCTGTTATCGATGGTTGCTCCTCCTCTATTCTCTGCTTGACAGCGATAGCTACCAATGTGTTCAGACATCACACTGCTAAACACCAGGTGATGCTCAAACATAAAGTTATCTGCTCCCATAACTATGACAAAGTAAAAAAGAATGAGAACTGCAACTATACAACTACAAAACAGAGTTGGTTCATGATATGACGATAGTTCTTTGCTTTGTATGGTATCGTAAGCTACCGTCTGATTAGAACCCGAGTCTAATCTAGTGTTTCATACATTATGTTACAAAACTAGTGTCTATCGTCATATCGTGAACCAGGCTTAACTGTGTGTTATCTATCTGTACTGGCTGGCAAGCTTGTCGTTGAGTGTGCGTGAACTGATAAATGTCTTACCATACGTACTGTGTGCTCAGTTGTATGCCCTCTGTTGCCGTCTTACTGTGTGTTAACTATCTGTACTTGCAAGCTTATCGTTGATACAGGGAAGCTTGTCGTTAAGTGTGCGTGAACTTTGATGAGTGTTTTAGTAGGTTCTAATAAGTGAGCTACAATGGCGAGTGGCGTTCTCAAAACTGTTAATTGATATCGATCGTAAATATCAATTTGTACAGGAACTTTATTGCCCCAGTTTTTATGTTTCATTGTCCTTTGCAAATGCTA
>VSKX01011332.1_pt1 | contig 12919 bp, 9 predicted proteins | sample 4799481 | NCBI WGS metagenome assembly VSKX01 (sample SAMN12179537, study PRJNA552185) | sponge metagenome | biome: deep-sea hydrothermal plumes; feature: spots directly above weak diffusing fluid; material: sea water; isolation source: sponge from the Swan site of a hydrothermal vent ...
TGAGCTTCAGCTCCAATACATACACTGCCCATTGCCATTACAGTTTCTTCAGGGAAGTCTCCTGCAGCCGTTTCAGCTGACAACATTACCGCATCAGTACCATCAAGTACCGCATTTGCAACGTCCATGACTTCAGCGCGAGTTGGCATTGGGCTAGTGATCATTGACTCCATCATTTGAGTCGCAGTAATAACCACTTTGTTCATTTGACGAGAGCGTTGGATAAGTTTCTTTTGAACAGCAACTAAGGCAGCGTCACCAATCTCAACACCTAAGTCACCACGAGCAACCATTACTACGTCAGATGCTTTTATTACATCATCCATTGCTTCATCAGTTGCAACGGCTTCAGCACGCTCAACTTTCGCCACTATCATTGGTTCATGACCCGCTTGTTTTGCTAAGTCACGAGCGTAATCTAGATCTGCGCCTGTACGAGGGAATGAAACAGCAAGGTATTCAACACCAATTTCAGCCGCTGTAATAATGTCTGCTTTATCTTTTTCGGTTAACGCAGCAGCCGATAATCCACCGCCTTGTTTGTTGATGCCTTTATTATTCGATAAAGGACCCGCTACAGTAACAGTAGTATGGACTTTATGGCCTTCAACACGCTCAACTTTAAGCTGTACTCGGCCGTCATCCAACATAAGGATGTCGCCGATGTTTACATCTTGAGGAAGTTGCTTGTAATCAATACCAACTTGTTTGTCTGTACCTTCACCTTTAGATAAATCAGCATCTAAAACGAACGGTTGGCCTAAATTAAGTTGTACTTTTTCATTATCTTTAAACGTTGATACACGGATTTTTGGGCCTTGTAAGTCGCCTAAAATAGCAACATGCACACCAAGCTCTTTCGCTATTCTGCGAGCATCAGTGGCACGTTTTAGGTGATCTTCTGGTGAGCCGTGAGAAAAGTTAAGTCTGACTACATTAGCGCCTTTTGCAATGATTTTTCGAAGGTTGTCATCGCGATCAGTTGCTGGGCCAAGAGTGGTAACGATCTTAGTTCTGCGGAACATGGGATACTCCGTTTGTGTATATAAAAAATTCTGAGATTATATTAACAAAGAAAAACCATTAATGTAGGAAAGTTACACCAAAATGAGAGGTGTGAAAGAATAATTTTTGTGAGGAACAACTCAATTTTGTAATTGAAACGATTTTTAAAATGAATTGCTAGAACAAAAAATGTTGTTCTAGCAAATTTTTACCGATAAAAAATTACAGGATAGGATCTTTTGTTGTACGAGACTCTTTTAGTACTTCTTTAACTCGTTTCAAGTTATCTCTAAACCTTGGGCCACGTCGTAATGTGAAACCCGTAGCAAGTACATCAATAACAACAAGTTGTGCTAGGCGAGATGCCATTGGCAAATACATATCCGTATCTTCTGGTACTTCAAGCGTTACGGCGAGAGTACACTCTTCTGATAGAGGAGAGTTTCTTGCTGTAATTCCTATAACAGCAGCTCCATTTTCACGTGCAAGCTTAGCTATTTCAATAAGAGATTTAGTACGGCCTGTGTGCGAGATTAACACTACAACAGTACCTTCATTGCAATTAATACAGCTCATACGTTGCATCAACACATCATCGAAACACATTACAGGTACATTAAAACGGAAGAACTTGTTTTGCGCATCATGAGCGACTGATGAGGATGCACCTAAACCAAAAAATGAAATTATTTTAGCTTGAGTAAGAATGTCGACAGCTTTGTTTATGGCAGCAATATCAAGACTTTGCCTTGCTGTATCAAGTGATGCCATTGACGATTCAAAGATTTTTGTTGTATATGAATCAGGTGAGTCATCTTCTTCTACATGTCGGCTCACATAAGGAGTACCATTAGCAAGACTTTGAGCAAGATGTAATTTAAAATCAGGGAATCCTTTAGTATCCAAGCGGCGGCAGAAGCGGTTAACCGTAGGCTCACTGACATTAGCCATCTTAGCTAATGTAGCAATACTTGAATGGATAGCAGTTTGAGGTTCAGAGAGAATAACCTCAGCAACTTTTCGTTCTGATTTACTAAAATGAATGAGACTTTTTTGAACCTTTTCTAAGGTGTTCATACGCGAATGTCCGTTCTAATTAATGTTTGTAATTTTATTTATGTTTAATACCTGAGTGATCAGACGGCGTATTGGTAGTGCTCAGGTTGCAGGGCGATATTTTTCGTAATCTTTATATCAACTTTTATATCAAATTTGAAAAGATTATTATATCAACAGTAAGTTAACTACAAAAATAATAACAGATTTACCCCAGAACTGGCTACCTAGTAAAAATTGATTATTTTCGTTTTACAGGTGCATTTAATAAATTCTGTTGTTATATTACAACAAAATCATGTGATATTTTCTAAAATATTAGGTAAGTGTCACAGAAGTTTAAAGGAGAGTGGTAGGTGATGGTCAAGAAAACATCAGAAACTAAGGCTTGTGATTTCGTAATTTTTGGTACAAAAGGTGATTTGGCTCGTAGAAAACTACTACCATCTTTATATCAGTTAGATAAAGCAAATTTGTTGTCTGACGATACTCGAGTGATCGGTGTTGCTAAAGATAATTTTACGCTTGAACAATATCATGATGCAGTTCGGTTATCGTTAAATACGTTCGTTAAGGATGAGCTTTGCGAAGAAACAGTAAAACGTTTTATTGAACGTTGTATATATGTTGGTGCTAACTTTACTAAATCGGAAGATTATGCGGCATTTAAGTCGCTGGTTGAGCCTGAAAAAAGAATTCTTGTAAACTATTTCGCTACACCACCATTTCTCTTTGGTGATATTTGTCGTTGCCTACACGAACAAAAGCTTATTCAACCTGAAACAAGAGTTGTACTTGAAAAGCCAATTGGCTCAGATCTTGAGTCATCAAAAATCATTAATGACCAAGTTTCAACCTACTTCAAAGAATCTCAAATCTACCGTATCGATCATTACTTAGGTAAAGAAACGGTTCAAAATTTGATTGCACTGCGTTTCGCTAATTCACTATTTGCGTCTAAGTGGGATAACCGAACCATCGATCATGTTCAGATTACCGTAGCTGAAGAAGTGGGTATTGAAGGCCGATGGGGTTACTTTGATAAAGCGGGTCAGATGCGAGATATGATCCAAAACCATTTGTTGCAGGTGTTGACTCTGGTCGCAATGGATCCTCCTGTAAATTTAGATGCTGATAGCATTCGTGATGAAAAGGTAAAAGTACTAAAGTCATTACGTCCGATTAATCAAGACAATATGTATGAAAACACGGTACGTGGACAATACGGAAATGGATTCTTAAACGGAAAATCAGTTCCGGGTTACCTTGAAGAAGAGGGTGCGAATAAGGCATCGAGTACTGAGACTTTTGTAGCACTTAGAGTAGACATCGATAACTGGCGTTGGGCTGGTGTTCCATTTTACTTACGCAGTGGAAAACGGATGCCAGGTAAAAGTTCTGAGATTGTCGTTTACTTTAAAAACCCGCCACACAATTTGTACCGTTCTACCCTGCGTAATCTTCCGCCCAACAAGTTAACGATTCGTCTTCAGCCCCACGAAGGTGTTGAAATTCAAATGATGAATAAAGTGCCGGGTTTAGAGCAGAATCATAGGCTTCAGACTACCAAACTTGATTTGAGTTTTTCAGACACATTTAAAAACGATCGTATTGCTGATGCTTATGAACGCTTGTTACTCGAAGCTATGCTAGGTAATCAAGCGTTATTCGTTCGTCGTGATGAAGTTGAACAAGCATGGAAATGGGTTGATGGGATTATTGAATCATGGGAAGAAAGTGGTGAAAAGCCTAAGTCTTACCCTGCTGGTTCATGGGGGCCTGTTGCATCAGTGGCACTCATTAGTAAAGACGGTCGTTCGTGGGACGAGTAAAGCCGTTTCTTGCTAAGTATAAAAAGAGATTATGACGATGAAAGAAGCTGTTTTTAAATCCTTTGATAATGCAACTCAACTAGCTGAAAAACTAGCAGAAAAAATTGCATGTTTACTCCAAGAAGGTATTGATACTCGTGGAAAAGCGAGTCTTGTTGTGTCTGGCGGTTCGACACCCATTGCTTTATTTAAGCTGTTAAGTAAAAAAAATATTGATTGGAAAGATGTTTATATCACTTTAGCTGATGATCGCTGGGTGGATGCTAATCATAAAGATTCTAATGAAACGTTAGTGATACAGCATTTATTACAGAATAGAGCCGCTTCGGCTAAATTTACTGGCTTAAAAAACATGTTCGAAACAGCAGTTGAAGGCAGTCAAATGGCGTCAGAAAAACTGCAACACTTTCCATCGAAATTTGATGTAGTAATTTTAGGCATGGGCAATGATGGCCATACATGTTCTTGGTTTCCTTGTGCCAAGCGTTCATCACTCGAGGTGGCGCTAACAACCGATCTAACATGTGTTGCGGTTACGCCTACAACAGCTCCACACGAGCGGATTACGTTAACGAAACAAAGAATTCTAGCAAGTCGGCAAGTGTTTTTACATTTAGTCGGTGAGCAAAAGCTGACGGTATACCGTCAGGCCTTAGAAAATGATGATTTGTACTCAATGCCAATACGCGCGGTTTTAGCTCAAAATAAAACCCCAGTCGACGTGTATTGGAGTGTGTAATAAATAATCATATAACTAGTAGAACTGGTACATGGAGGCAAAATGCATTCAGTAGTTCAATCTGTCACAGACAGAATCATTGAGCGCAGTAAAGAAAGCCGTAGTCGCTATCTTGCAGCGCTTAAAGATGCACAATTAAATGGTGTTCACCGCAGTGCGCTTAGTTGCGGAAATTTAGCTCATGGTTTTGCAGCTTGTAATCAAGATGATAAATCATCCCTTCAACAATTTAATAAAGCCAATATCGGTATTGTCACGGCATTTAATGACATGCTTTCAGCACATCAACCTTATGGTGACTACCCAGATAAACTGAAAAAAGCCTGCCATGAAATAGGGAGTGTTGCTCAAGTTGCTGGTGGCGTACCTGCAATGTGTGATGGCGTGACTCAAGGTCAGCCGGGCATGGAACTGAGCTTGTTGAGCCGAGAAATTATCGCAATGGCTAGCGCAATTGGCCTTTCTCACAATATGTTTGATGGGGCTTTGCTGTTAGGTATTTGTGACAAAATTGTCCCCGGATTACTGATTGGCGCACTAAGTTTCGGCCATTTGCCAATGTTGTTTGTTCCTGCAGGGCCAATGAAATCAGGCATTCCAAATAAAGAGAAAGCGCGGGTTAGACAACGCTTTGCTCAGGGTCTTGCTGACAGAGCTGAGTTATTAGCAGCTGAATCAGGCTCTTATCACAGTGCTGGTACTTGTACCTTTTATGGCACCGCCAATTCGAATCAGTTAATGCTTGAGGTGATGGGTCTACAACTTCCGGGTTCGTCTTTTGTAAATCCTGATGATCCACTGCGGGAAGCATTAACTACCAAAGCCGCGCAGCAAGTGTGTCGGTTGACTGAAAACAGCTGTCAGTATTCACCAATTGGCGAAATCGTAAATGAAAAATCTGTCGTTAATGGCATTGTTGGAATATTGGCGACGGGCGGTTCAACTAACTTAACGATGCACATTGTTGCAGCAGCACGCGCTGCTGGTATCATCGTAAATTGGGATGATTTTTCTGAATTGTCAGATATCGTGCCACTCATTGCTCGTGTTTATCCGAACGGTCATGCTGATATTAACCATTTTCATGCGGCTGGCGGTATGGCATTTTTGGTTAACGAATTACTTAGTACTGGTTTGCTTCACGAAGATGTAAATACAGTGGCTGGTTTTGGTTTACGTCGTTATACCCAAGAACCTAGATTACTTGGTGGTAAACTGAGTTGGGTTGAAGGGCCTACAGAGAGCTTAGATAAAGAAGTGCTCACATCTGTTTCAGCACCGTTTCAACCCAATGGTGGCTTGAAGTTGATGAAAGGTAATCTCGGTCGTGCTGTTATTAAAGTTTCAGCCGTTCCCGCCAACAATCGTATCGTTGAAGCTCCAGCTGTTGTGATTGATGATCAACATAAACTTGATGCCTTATTTAAAAATGGCGATATTGATCGTAATTGCGTTGTTGTGGTTAAAGGACAAGGTCCTAAAGCTAATGGCATGCCTGAATTGCACAAGCTCACACCGCTATTAGGTTCTCTTCAAGACAAAGGCTTTAAAGTTGCACTGCTAACGGATGGCCGTATGTCAGGTGCATCAGGAAAAGTACCTGCTGCTATTCATTTAACACCAGAAGCCATTGAAGGTGGCTTGATCGGCAAGATTCAAGATGGTGATTTAATTCGTGTTGATGCTACAACAGGTGAACTGACTTTACTTGTAAGCGATTTAGAACTGAATGCAAGAAAAGCAGAACCAATAGATTTAAGAAAGTCTCACTATGGAATGGGTAGGGAATTATTTGGAGCTCTGAGAAGTAGCCTAAGTAGTCCCGAGACTGGAGCTCGCAGCACTCAAGCTGTCGATGAATTGTATTGATAACAAGGTAAGGAAAGCAAATGGTTAACAATAATTGGTTATTACAGCCAAATGAAATATTTAAATGTAGCCCGATTGTGCCGGTAATGGTTATCAATAAAATTGAAGATGCTGTTCCTTTGGCTAAGGCGTTAGTGGCTGGTGGGATTAAAGTGCTTGAAGTGACATTGCGAACGTCATGCGCGTTAGAAGCCATCACCAAAATCAAAAATGAAGTGCCAGAAGCGCTTGTTGGCGCAGGCACTGTTTTGAATGAGGAGCAACTCGAACAAGCGGTTGCAGCAGGATCTCAATTTATTATTACTCCCGGTGCAACAAGAGATTTACTTAAAGCTGCAATGGAAGGGAATGTTCCATTAATCCCGGGTGTGGCGAGTATTTCAGAAGTCATGAAAGGAATGGAATTGGGTTATACCCATTTCAAGTTTTTCCCAGCCGAGTCATCAGGTGGCGTAAATGCGTTAAAAGCGTTTTCTGGCCCATTGGCAAATATTCGTTTTTGTCCAACAGGTGGCATTACGCCTAAAACCTATAAAGATTATTTAGCATTGAAAAATGTAGATTGTATAGGCGGTAGTTGGATTGCACCAACTGAAGCGATAGAATCAGGTGATTGGAATCAGATCACAAAGCTATGTAAACAGGCTTTATCTTCGATTTAAACCTATTGATTATGGGTATAGCATGTAGGTATTTCCTGTCATGCAAAAATATAAAAGCGACCAATTGCACATTCTTTTAGATATTTAACTAAGAAAGTGCTGGTCGTTTTTTATTAGGTTCAGGAGATGAATAATCGTTAGTTATGTTAACTATTATTTACTTAAACATAATATGAATCACTTTATAATATCAATTACTTTTCGAATATATGGTAAGTATCTATGAGTGTTTCTTCTGCCACAGCTTTGAGTGCAACTTCGGCCACAAATTCACATGATATTCAATTTTACAATGATGTAACTAATTGTTTGTCAAGCGATTTACTTGATAATCAAAAGTTCTATAAAGTAAGTGGATATATTGCTACCCATCTTAACGAAATTAATGCGATAAAAAAAAGTGCCGTTAGATTTCATGCTAGAGAAGTTTTACAAGAATTAGATTCAGAACATAAGGCTCTTAAATTAGTTACAACGGATACTAAAGCAGGGAATACTTATAGAGGGCGATTACAAGATGGCAAATTTCACGGGTATGGAGTGTTAACCTATCAGTCTGGCAGAGTGGATAAAGGAATTTGGCAACAGAATAAGCTACATGAAGGTCATAAACATCACTCCAACGGTACATGTTACAAGGGAGTATGGGAGAACGGTAAACAGCAAGGAATAGGAATTCAATATTTATGTCATGACGATAAGCCTGCTGCCAATACTCAATACTATGGGAATTTGCTCAATGGTAAACCAAACGGATTTGGGATCATGTGCTATAGAGATGCAAGTATATACGTTGGTGATTGGCAAAATGCTCAGCGTCATGGACAAGGGGTTATATTTAGCGTTAAGAGATTCTATATGGGGCAGTGGCTTAACGACAAGCGTCACGGGTTCGGAATTCATTCTTGTTATGAAGGTGAAAAATATGATGGTGAATGGAAGTTAAACCATTTTCACCAATACGATATGCATGAAGGCATAGAATGGCATCTAAATTTGTATCCTAGTCAATTGTACGGGAATGCAGAGTTGCTCTTTCATCATAATCGCGTCCCGACATGAATATGAGTATCGAGCCGCTTGCTGTGCTTTCCATGTTAAAATAGGCGCTGCCAAATGGTTTATACTTAACACTGCTAAATCCGGAAAATATTTCGGAGCCTGTTCATTTCACTACGTCGAAAGGATGCATAAGATGAAATTGAATCTCAGTTGGGTCGCATTCCCCGCAGCTTGCTGCGTTTTGTAACCCAAAAGAGGTAATGTTAATACCCCGCTTTCGCTTTGCGAAAGTCTGAGCAAAGCGAAGATAGCTTGCTGCGGGGATTATTTATTGAATTCGAAAAGACTATAGTGCAACACCCACTTCGCTTTTGGGCTCAAGACAAAATTGAAATGCCTTTTCTTACATCATTATTTGAAACTGTGCCACAAGACTTAAGTTCAGCACTTGAGATTGGTTGTGGTTACGGTAATGGAGTAGGGCTAATACGAAAACACTTCTTCCCTGAATCAGTCACAGCTATTGATTTTGATATTGAAATGGTTAAGGCAACGAAAGAACGATATGTCAACGAAAAATGGTTAACGGTTAGTCAAGCAGACGCAAGCCAGTTACCTTTTGAAAATAATAATTTTGATTTAATATTTAACTTCGCCGTTTTTCATCATATTCCTGACTGGCAACAAGCCGTAAATGAAGTGTATAGAGTATTAAAGCCAAATGGTTTTTTTGTGATTGAAGACTTGTATCGTCTCGCTATTTCCAACCCTGTTTCAAAACGATTATTTGAACATCCTCAGCATAATCGTTTTGACCATCATCAGTTTTTAGAGCACTTAAAACTGTGCGGTTTTACGCTGGTAAAATCGCATAACATATTCAATTTAGCTGGTGTTGTGTTAGCTCAGAAAGTTCTTCATCACTAATCTATAAATACTGAAGTTAAAAAAAGGGTAGAATTTCTACCCTTTCGTTGTTTGTACTTTCATTTTAAGAGATGTTTACTCTATTTAACTTAAAATACGAAGTTGAGTTTCGCAGAGTAGGTCGTTCCATCAAAGCCATATGGTACTGCACGAACTGGGTACTTAAATGCACCATTAGTGATTACATTAAGTGCGGTATCACTACCGAGTTCATTCGGTCTTTCATCGAAAATATTATTGACCGCTAAATCTAGACGTAATGCGTCAGTTAATTGATAACTGTAATTTACGTCGATAAGTACGGCAGCATCAACTTTGCTGGTCGGTAAGAATGACTCTGCTGGAGTTAATCCAATGTGATTATTAGCAAAGTAATCAACTTCAGTAGCTCCAAAGTAATTGGCGCGTACCGTAGCATCCCAGTCATTTCTTGAATAATCAAACGTCAATGTAGCTCTTTGTTTTGGTTGACCACCGGTGATAAATCCACGTTGTAGATCGTCCAGTGCAATGTTAGTTGGGATACCCGTTGCAGCATTTACGCTATCGATTTTAGTCGAGTTTACGTTACCAGCAAAAGTAACATCAAAATCACCTTCAGCTAGCTCTGTTTTGTAGGTCGCGATTAAATCAACGCCCTGAGTGGTTGAGTTTACCGAGTTGGAAAAGTAATTGCCTTGAGCTGCACCAGTTTCACCTAATGCTGCAACGGCATCAGGACTAAAGGCTACTTGTTCAGCAGACAATAGGCTTCCTAGAGAAATTCTATCTTCTATCTGAATTTTATAGGCATCAACCGTTACTGAAAAATCGTCACTGATATTAATCACCGCACCTAAGCTTAAGCTTTTTGAAGACTCAAGTTTTAGACTGTCAACGCCGAGTGCTGATGGGAATGGAGATCCAGCCGTTGCTGTAAATGATTGTGATAAAACACCACCCGGTCCAATGTTAGTTGTATAAGCTGTATAGCCACTTTGCTGCAGAGAAGGTGCTCTAAAACCTGTTGAAACGGCTCCACGTAATGCAAAGTCATCAGTAACGTCATAGCGACTTGAAACTTTCCCTACTAGATCACTTCCAGCATCAGAAAAATCTTCGTAACGAAGTGCTGTGCCAACTATCCATTGAGAAGTAAGTTGGGTTTCAACATCTAAATACACGGCATAGCTATTTCGACTAGTTTTTCCTGAAGCATCAGGGCGCAATCCCGGAAAAGCTTGAAATCCACAAGCAGCAAAAACTGAAGGATCCGCTACAGCTGGAAATGCAGAGCTACTGTTTGACGCCCCGCATGAGTATGATGCAAGTTCGCCCGGCACGATTTCGTAATTTTCATCACGATATTCAGCACCAAAAGCAACGTATAACGCATCTTCACGACCGATGTCGATAGAGCCTGAAACATCGGCGTTAAAGGTAAACTGATCGAACCTAAACCCACCACTGTAACCAGATGTTGGCCCAGCATTAGCGGCAATATCTTCGTCAGAAGCGCTTGGGTTGTTAAACAGATATTCAGCAGCGTAAGAGGCATTTAACGAATTTGATGAACGGAAATCATAAGCGTTTTGGCCATACACACCTGATACATCGAATTGCCAATCATCATTAATGTCGCCTCTAAGGCCTAAAGCAAAAGAAGTGTCCTCTGCTTCGTTATCGATAAATGGCAAAAATCCATCAGGGTATACTTGAGTAACATTTTGAGAAGTTGCATTAAACTTTCGGTAGAAACCATTGCCTAATGCTGTGCGTTTTGAAAATCCGCCAAAAGAGTAGAGTTCAAAGTCATTAATTGGAACAGCAGAATTATAAAAGAACGAAAGAAACTCCGAATCGGCATTACCTTGCTTGTATCTGACGTTTTCAGATAATGTGCCCGGCGCAACGGTGGCTGAACCTGCAGTGTCTCTTAGCGCTCGGTTGGTGCCATTAAAATCACGATATTCTAAAGATAAGTTGATAAAACCTTCATCAAATATATCGAAACCAGTATTTAAACCAAATGAGTAACCATCTCCATCACCTTCGGTTGTACCACCAGTCTGAATATAGCCCGTAGTTTCATCTGTTGAGTCTCTCAACGATAAATTAATCACGCCTGCAATTGCATCAGAGCCATATTGAGCAGCAGCTCCGTCTCTAAGTACTTGAACATCTTTTAACGCGATCAACGGGATGGCATTCATATCAGTACCAGCTGATCCTGCGCCAACAGTACCATTAAGACCAAAAAGTGCTTGATTGTGTCGTCGTTTACCGTTGATCAGCACGAGCGTTTGATCGGGCTGTAAACCACGGAGTGTAGCTGGTCTAAACAAGTCTGAACCATCAGAAACTTGAGTACGAGTGAAGTTGAATGAAGGCACAGTTGATTGAAGGCTTTGCCCCAACTCAGTGAATCCACTTTTTGTTAAGCTTTCTGCTTCGATAATATCGACGGGTACGGCAGAATCAGTTGCAGTACGACTTGACACTCTTGAGCCCAATACTGAAATCGTTTCTACGGATTTATCCGCAGATTCAGTTGCTGGTGCAGAGAGCACTGATGGAGTAGTTAGCGCGGTTGCTATCGCCAATGCTAACGCATGCGATGGAAATGTTTTTTTCATAATTTGTTTTCCAGTTTCTTAAACACGGTACTGATTGAGTTAAGTAGGAAAACTAATTCCTCTCGATCTACGACTTTTATAATTATTCTGTTTTCGAACATATAATGTTATTAACTGGTGTGTCTAGTGTTTAAATTATGTTAATTACGGTAATTTGCATTGATATTGATGATTTAATGTTTATTAACAGCGTGTTAAACCATGTTTCCTATAGGAAAAAAAGTTTCAAGTTTTAATTTGAAGTATTGACGTTAACGTTAGATGTGGGTGCAATGGGGGGTTCGTGATAATTTCCAATAAATATTTGAGAATGAAATTAAGTCACAAATGGAATGATTTTATTGCGTTGAATAAGTATTTCTGAGTAGTTATTCACTTTTGATGGCGCAAATAACTACACTTTTTGGTATTGCTTGTAGTTGCTCTGAAGTTAACTATTCAAAACTGTCTTATTCGTCACTCGCCATGCAGCAATACAAAGCGAGCCGAATATCAGTGCCTCTTGAATACGTTGTATTAAGCCTTTCCAGGCATCAAAATTACTATCTATCATTAAAACGAATAACAGAAAAAAAGTGGCTGAAAGTCCAAGCCATTAAAATCGCCAATGCAGCTTTAAACTTGGAGTGAAAGTAAGTAAAAATAAGCCAAAAGTAGTTGCCAATAGAGTCAACAGTCCCAACAAATTATGCATAAATTGGCTGATACTACCTTCAGTTGGACACCCTAAGTCACATGGATAAAATGCAGAACCGATATACGCAATTGGCTCTGCCAGTAGTAACCAATAGCCAAATTTACTCCAACCTCTTACGGGAACATGCTTGGCCAAAGCAAAAATGGTTACGGCTGATATTAACCCGAATAGACCGAAACCAAACCAGCTGACTACATCAGCATAAGGTGTGTTGATTGCGTTTAGCTCACTTATGTACTGGCTAACATAGGAGTAATTAGGTTTAAGAATTTCACCACCTAAAAGCATAAACAGGTATGAACAGGCAACAGTAATAATAAGCCAGCGGTTAAGAGATATTTTCATGAGGTGCAATCCTTTTGCATTTTACTTATTCCCTCATTTCGCACCTAAAAACCCAAAGTTATACATTTTTAATTGATATCAGCCTGTCGATATAGATCACAATTCAAATGGCAAATAGATCACAACAAATACAGGTAAAAGATCACAGACAAGCCTCATCTAATTATGCA
>VSKX01074458.1_pt1 | contig 12907 bp, 10 predicted proteins | sample 4799481 | NCBI WGS metagenome assembly VSKX01 (sample SAMN12179537, study PRJNA552185) | sponge metagenome | biome: deep-sea hydrothermal plumes; feature: spots directly above weak diffusing fluid; material: sea water; isolation source: sponge from the Swan site of a hydrothermal vent ...
ACTGGGTACTTAGGAACTATTACAGGATTAAGAACTATTGGCCGTGAAGCATCTAATGGACGTATAACAATTAATGGACTTGGACGCTTAGTAACTACTGGTCGTTTAGTAATTGTTGGTCGTTTAGTAACTGCTATTTTTTTAGCAACCACTTGATTGTTAAGAATTATTATTGGTAGCGATTCAACCGGTACTGAACGTTGAACTACTGATTCAGAACGATCATCAACTAAAAACTTATTGGCTCTTCTGTTTGGATGAGGTTTCGTGAGCTCTGATTTTCGTTTAATACTTTTTGGTTCTAGGTCACCAGTAATTGCTTCAATGCTTTTTTTTGAACAAGTTCTATTGGCTTCAGTTCTTGTCCGTGGGGACATCTTAGTTGTTTCTTGTTCTAAAAGTGTATTATCTCTATCTTGAATAGTTCTTTTCTTGGGCTTCGGCGAACTTGATCTGTTTTGTTGAAATAAGTGAAGTGTACTCGTTGGTTTTATTAAAGCGTTAGGTGTTATTTCAGTTGTGTTTTGGATAAGATTATTTTTAAAAAAGCGTTTCAGATGTTCATCTGGTATTACCCATGCTTCATTGATTTCGGGGAATTTAAATTCTGTATCAACAGCAGGGTTATAATTAGGAGGTAAGTAGAAAGTTTGAGCTAGATCAAAAGGTGTACCACATCGTTTTTCATCAAGCTTTTTAATATTAATTAATTCAATTTGAGCACTAATGTTTTTATCTGGATCTATTTGATTTTTATCATAAGCAATTCGAAGGTAATAATGTTGTTCTTTTTCTATTAACAGTTTATTTGTTGATTTAACTGACTCAACTTGCGCTTGTATATTGTCGCAATCATACATGAAGTGAGAAAAGGATCTAAGAATATCATTATCTAGTCCATACACACCGATACTGAGTTGCAGAGCATATAATTCGTTTCCTTCAACTGTTATTGTACTAGTCTTGGGGTCGCTAAAACTTGGAGTAATTGCTTGAGTAATTGCTTGAGTAGTGGCTGCATTTACCATAAATTATATTTAAATTGCTGAATAAGAATGAACGTATATTTTAACATTTAAGAATAAAATGTTGATTAAATATAATTAATAGCTCAACAAGCACTGAGAGAGTTGATTTTAGTAAGAGTGAACTCTTGGAAATGGAAACGAATAGTCATCTTATATTCAGTAACTTTCATTTATTATGGCACAACCGCGAACTAGTATTCTTCAGTTAAGTATCCAAATTAATTAATAGAATAAAGTTATTTTTAAATAAATATACTCTAAGTAATTAATTGCTTTGGCTGTATTTACAGGGGATTCTCGATCATTATAAAGTTGGCTAAAACACTCCAATCCTTCCTGTGGTGCGGTGTATGTTTTGCCTAAATCTCTTAACCCTTTTGATTGGGATTTGTCATAAGCGGCATTAATTGCATGTGTACTTGTACTAGATGTTGTTGAAGGTCGTAAAGGGGAGCACGTTTGTGTCTCTGCAGATGTTTCCATAATAATAAAGCTCTGAGTAATTTAATACCGATAGTACCAAAGCTCTATTAATGGAAGCTGACTTGTTAATTGATTAAATAACTTAGTAATCAAAAAGTATATGCTCTAGCGTAAGAAAAACTTAAGCATCAACTTCGATAAACCTTTTCCATATGGTGGTTGCACTAGCTTTCCTGTATTAATCCGGCCTCTACTGAATACTGTCTTTGCATGGCTGAATGTCATGAATCCTTCTTTACCATGATAATGGCCCATACCAGAGGCGCCGATACCACCAAATGGTGCATCATCGGCAGCTACATGAAGGATTGTATCGTTCACGCAAACACCACCTGAATGTGTGCGAGTAAGGACTGTTTTTTGAGTGTTATTATCAAAGCTCATTAAATACAGTGCGAGAGGGCGAGCGCGGTTATTAACGTATTCAATGGCATCATCAATCGAATCATAACCGACAATAGGCAATATAGGGCCAAATATTTCATCCTGCATGAGTAACATATCATCGGTTACATTAGTGACGAGCTGTGTAGGCATTTTTCTGGATGTATCATCGATACTTTCTTCAGAAGACGACATTATCGTAGCCCCTTTTTGTCGAGCGTCGTTCAATAAACCTTGCAGCCGATCAAATTGTCGTTGGTTGATTATGTTGCCGTAATCAGAATTGTCGCTTACTGAACCATACATTTCGGAAAAACGCTTTTTATAGACCTCTATGAACTCTTGAACCTTTTCTTTTGGACAAAGTACATAATCAGGTGATACACAAATCTGACCCGCATTAAGACACTTACCATAAATGAGCCTTTCTACTGCGATTTCAAGTGATATGTCAGGAGCAACGATAACCGGTGATTTACCACCTAGCTCGAGGGTTACTGGGGTTAAGTTTTCTGCTGCTGCGCGCATGACATAACGACCAACAGCTGTTGAGCCTGTAAAAAGTAAATGATCGAAAGGAAGGGAAGAAAACTCCGCGGCAATGTCTGCTTCACCTTCAATAATTGCAACTTGATTTTCGGTGAATACTTTTGAAATAAGTTGTTTTATCGCCTGATTTGTCTTTGGTGTAAATTCAGAAAGCTTTAGCATTACTCTGTTCCCAGCCGCGATTGATGTTGCAAGCGGTGCTAACGCTAATACAATTGGGAAATTCCATGGCACGATAATACCGATGACACCTTTGGGTTGGTAGTGAACTTTAATGCTTGCAGGAGCAAGCAACAATCCTACATGACGACGTTGAGGTTTCATCCAACTTTTTAGTTTTTTTAGTGTGTAATTAATGTGGCTAACTGCAGGTAAGATATCACCGATAACAGTGTCTTGATGTGGTCTACCATTATAATCTTGGTCGACAGCCTCAATGAGTACTTGTTGATTATCTAATACGACCTTTTTTAAGTTAACCAAAGCTGATTTACGCTCTGAAAAACTTGAAAATGGCGCTTCTGAAAATGCATTTTTTTGTTGTGTGAAAGTGTGAGCGAGTTGCTGTTTTTGTTGTTCTATCTGAATGCTCATTGGAGGACTTCCATGTTTTTAGGATTGTTTAGAATAAATACACTTTACCGTATTTATCTAACAATCTTCAATACTTATAATCACAACAATAGAGGCTAAAAAAAATCGTTTAATGAGGTGATTTATTCGTAGGAAGAATTTTTTAAAAAATAAATAAATTTGTAAAGGAGCTTTTAAAAGATAGGAGATAAAAATGGTGCCCGAACCCGGAATCGAACCAGGGACACGAGGATTTTCAATCCTCTGCTCTACCGACTGAGCTATTCGGGCAACGGCGGCAATTAAACGGTTTTTCAGTCAAATAGTCAACTGTTTTATTGCTCTAAAGCTTAAAATAGAGTCGTTTGCAGTATTTTTAATCACCTGTAGTTGGCCAGTTAAACAATGACTAACTAGAAACATTTGAAGTGATTTTAGTTAATAAGCATGGTGAATAAGTGTTTAATATTTGTAGTTCGAATAAACATCAAGCGGATTTTCTCCATAAAAGGTATCTTTAGTCATATATCCATCTTCCATCGAATTCGCACTTATAGCCCTTATATTCTCATTTTTAAAAGTCTCTGAGTGAATAGCCTTACTGGTAAGATTTGGGAATTGGCTAAGATTAGACGTTAAGAAAGCCCTAACCCCTTGTCTTGATACAGTAAGCCAAGAAAAGGTACTGAGATATAAGAAAATGTTTATCTGAACAGCATTAGAATGATTTAATTCATCACCGGTGAAAGGACATTTGTAAGTGGAAGTGAAGAAAAGTGCCGTTTTATAATCAAACGAAACCGACGCATCTGCTTTTCCAATGTTATTAAACATGTGAAGTACAATTTTTTGTGCCCTTTGATAGTCTGGAAGTATACGCACAAAATACTGGAGTCGGCTTGGGCCCCAAACAGGTTCTTTCAACGTTACTGATTCTATGTCAAAAGTCTCAGTATCTGGCTGAGTGAGTTTTTGTTCTTTTGCATTAAATAGAGGCTTATTCAGTTTCCCAGGCATTACATCAATAGACCGCCGAGGTTCTGCTTCGTCATCCATTGCTCGAATGTCTACAAAGTCATCAGATTGATTAACTTCACTCTTTCTCTCTTCATCAACTAGAGGTTGTCTATGTCTAGCTGCTCCTTGATCTTCTGCAAAGGGGATTATTCTTTCATCATTAAATGTTTCTTGTATAAATTCTATATTTTCTCGAACTACGTTTTTGTTTTTTGTGTTTAGTTCTGTTCTAGGTAACGATTTTATATCCCACGAGTCTTTTTTGAAAAATCCTAAAATTCCGGTTTTTGCACACGGTTCAAAACTGTATCCTATTGTTGATGTGTATATTTTATTTGTATTTGGATTGGCCCACAATTGGACAATAATTTTTTCTTTTGATGAGGGGAAATCAGCAGCACTTGTTGCTGTTCCAATCGCGTCTTGAGCTTCTGAAGGTAAGTGCGAAAAGTCAGGAGTTAGTGCTGGAATAGCCATAGAGCCTCTTCTTTAATAAGTCGAATACAAGGTAGATTTTATTAAAAATAATTAACCTCTATTAGAAACTATTCATTTTTAAGTGTTTATATAATTTCAGTAATCAAATCTTAAATAAAGTTAAAGATTATTCATGAAAGAAAGTGAAGGGGTTAAAGTTTTGGATAATTTTGAAAGGGGGCTTAGCAATAAAATTGTTATATTTGAATATTTCTAAGTGCATTTAATTCGAGTGTTGAGTCAAATTAATGAACAATAATTTCGAGTTGAAAAGCACTCAGAAATAATAGAAGGAGGTAATTTTTTAATTCACTAACTCATTTTTAGGATAATTCGTCTTCATGACCAACAATACATGGTCTTTTAAAGCTGCCTGCCCTAATTCGTCATAGGCTTCAGCCATGATCTCTAGTGCTCTTTCAGTAGAAGGAGAACCAGAGAAAGACTCCATTACATACTGACCACGACCGGCTGCAGCACTCCAAGCGTTCATTTTTAAGTAATATTCAGCTACATGAATAGAGTAACGTGCTAAACGATTTTTAACCGCTTGCATGCGTTGCTGGGCATCAACTGAATATTTGCTGTTTGGATAAAGCTTGGTCAATTTCCCAAAATCTTTGAACGCATCTTGAGAATATTTTGGGTCGCGATCGGTGCGATCAATGTTTAATAAGTCATGAAACAAATATTCATCAGCCTGCATATTGACCAAACCACGCATATATTGGATATAGTCAGAGTCAGAATGGGTTGGATTTAAGCGCATAAAGCGATCTATGTTGGCTAATGCTGAAGCTGTGTCATCTATTTTATAATAGGCGTAAATCATATCTAATTGAACTTGAACTTTATGAGGCCCAAATGGATAACGAGAATCTAGAGCTTCTAAAGTACGGATAGCTTTGCCGTAATTACCTAATTCCATTGAGGTTCTTGCTTGAGAGTACAAGAAGTCAGGAGAGGCTTTATTCAGCACTACATCATTTTCAGGGCTGCTGCTACAGGCATTTAAAGCTAGTGCAAACAGGGTTAAGGCAACACTTTTGGCAACTCTATTCATACGTGATTTCAATTCTTTTTAAGTTATGGTTAAGAATTTTTCCATTTCGCGATAAAATGGAAGTTATCCGATTGTAACAGAGATACCAGATTTACTTCAAAACGTCGACAAATAAACGATTTTGGTTTGATTATTTTCTTTTAAATCGGCTAAAACGTTTTCGATATTTCTGATATCCAACTATTTGACCTCAAAAAGAGGTTAGGGTTCATATGACTCAAGAGATTAATTTACAAGGTGAGTTTTCAATAGCTCAAACAGGGCAAAGACTGGATCAAGCGTTAGCTGAGCTTTTCCCTGATTATTCCCGTACTCGTATTAAAGAATGGATATTATCCGGCGCAGTGTCGATTGACGGGCAAGTGCTTGATATACCAAGAACGAAAATACTTGAAGAGCAGACTGTTTCTATTGTGACAGAGCTTCAAGAAGAAGTGACGGCTATAGCTCAAGAAATTGATCTAGATATTGTTTATGAAGATGATCATATTTTGGTGCTAAACAAACAAGCAGGTTTAGTGGTGCATCCTGGAGCTGGCAACAGTGATGGCACATTGATGAATGCATTATTGCATCATTGCCCAAGCATTGAGCATGTGCCTAGAGCGGGAATTGTTCACCGTTTAGATAAAGACACGACGGGTCTAATGGTCGTGGCTAAAACGGTTGAAGCACAAACTCACTTAGTGACAGCTTTGCAAGCCCGAGCAATCACTCGTGAATATGAAGCGATTGCACTTGGTACTATGACGGCTGGCGGTTTGGTTGATGAACCAATTGGCAGACATCCTACTCAGCGTACTCACATGGCGGTGGAGCATTCAGGTAAACCTGCTGTGACTCATTATCGTGTTGCGGAAAAGTTTCGTGCTCACACGCGATTGAGATTACGTTTAGAATCAGGCCGTACTCACCAAATTCGTGTCCATATGGCACATATTGGTCATGTTTTAGTCGGTGATCCTGTTTATGGTGGTCGTCCTCGTTTACCAAAAGCCGCTAGTGCTGAATTCATTGATGTGCTTAAAGGTTTTAAGCGTCAAGCATTGCATGCCGTACGATTAGAACTAGCGCATCCAATTACTTGTGACGTAATGAGCTGGACAGCTCCAATACCTGATGACATGGTTAAGTTAACCAGAGCGCTACGAGAAGACACGAAAAAGCACCCAATTACGTATTAATTTAGGTTTTATCAGGGTTTATTAGATGCTAAAAATCGATTGGCCAGTGCCTGAAAATGTTGGAATCGCCATGACAAATCGTCATGGTGGTTTGAGTTTACCTCCTTTTGATAGTCTTAATTTAGGCACACATGTGGGTGATAACATCGAAAGCGTGTTGGCGAATCGAAAGGCATTGGTTTCTGCACTTAATTTACCCAATGAGCCTTTTTGGTTAGAACAAGTACATGGCATCAACGTTATTGATTTATCTCTGAGTGATAACAATGTGGCTGATGGTATCTACACGAATGAATTTGGAAAAGTTTGCACTGTGATGACTGCGGATTGCTTACCGGTTTTATTGTGTGATAAAGCTGGTACCCAAGTCAGTGCATTGCATGCAGGATGGCGTGGTCTTTGTAATGGTATTATCCAAACTGGAGTCAGTAAGTTTACGTGTCAACCTGAAGAATTGATTGCTTATTTAGGCCCTGCAATTGGGCCTGAAGCTTTTGAAGTTGGTAAAGACGTTCAGCAAGCTTTTTGTGATGTAAACGCTGATGCGTCAATGTATTTTAAGCCGAAGCTAGATAAATTTATTGCTGATATTGCAGGACTTGGAGTGCAACGATTGAATCGTCTAGGCGTAACACAAGTTTATGTGAGTAATCATTGCACATTTAATCATTCAGATTACTTCTCCTACCGTCGTGATGGCGTAACTGGTAGGCAAGCTTCGTTAATTTGGCTGCAAAATAACAATAAACTGAATAATTCAAATTAATAAAAATTAATAAAAATCCTTAACTCTTTGTATTAGCATACGTTAGCTATATTACCTCGATATAGACAACTTAATTTGTTTTTGGAGGGTTAGCTATGACTGTATTCAGAATATCCGGTATTCCACTACAAGCACAAGATTATGAAATCCCTGCAAATGAGCAGACAAGATTGCTAATTAAGAACACTGACGATTGCATTTTAACGGTTGACAATAATTGGCCAGAGTTTGCTTTTGAAATAATGCAACTGTCGAATGCTGTTAAATCAAAACTTGCATCTAAATGGGACATGACATTATACGAATATTCTTCAATTTATGTCTTTTCATCAATTTGGTTAGAGGGCTCTTGTTCAGATCCTAACATACGCTCAATGAGAACATTAGTTACCACACTTTGTGAAGTTGGTGCTGTCGATGACGCAAAAAGAATAAGCGAAAAATATCCATTATCTAGTTATGCAATTATCCACCCAACGTGTGATAAATCGTTATTAGACTCCCATGATTTACAAGAGGTCGTAGAATTCATCTCAAACTCAGCTAATAATAATAGCGATTCCTTAAGAGTGTTAGGAGGGATGCTTGGTTTAGTGGAAAGTTGCAGGGCTGAAACTGTATCAGTCGAAGAAATCGCAACCGCTTGGATAGAGCAAAAAGAACGAGTGACTCAAAGGGGAAGAGCTTGTTGGCATAGTCTTGCAATTGCTATGAGCAATAGTGGAAATACCAGAATTGCTCACTCGATTAGAGAAAGACATCCTGAGAAACATCAGACCGAACATAAAATCACTCAATCACGGAGTGACTCGGCGATATGTAAAAATTCAGATTCATTATTTGGTGCTGTTAACAATCAGCCTGTCACTGCTGCACGCTCGAGAGCAAAGGTAAATTGCTTGAATTATTCGCGATACCCTCCACATATTGAAGCACAACGTACTGATGTTCAAAAAGAATTCCATAGAAGAAGGTGTAGTGTGTCTGAAAGTGCTACGTCAGCACCATCAGTAATAGTTCGCGGCAAGTTTTCACAATCTGCACGTGACTTATCGGAGGTAGAACAAATAATGCCTTTGCCTCGACCAACTTCAACATCGATTAAAGAATATTTGCATTTGAAAGGGAATAAGAACGCAAAGAGCCAAGTAGATTTAAGCGCGTCAAAAGTTGAACATAGACAAAAAACCAAGTTGCATGGTAGTGAATTAGCTAATCCACCAGAGATTAGATCTACGCGAGGTAAGCAAAATTTTATGAGGCGATCGAGTATTGATGTTAGTGGTAGTCATAATACATGGGGTGAAAGTAGTTTAGACTCATCTAGGCAGATGAGTCGCAGCACTTCATTACCTCAAGATTTAACAACGCTGAACTTATCGTATTCTATGGGAGGATTTCAGCGAATGGACTCCAGTCCAACATCCGAAAACTCCCAATTAGGTGTCATTCTTGAGCTACCTGATTTGGCTGAAAACGTTGGTAATGGCCAAGGAAAGGATGAAGAGCATGTTGCAAAAAATGCACATCATTGGGATACAGAAAATATCGTTAGAAATGGAAGAGAGAAACTCATTTGGAAGTCTCGTTCAAGATCTTTAGGGATTCAGAATCATATGCGTATGGACTCAGTTCGAATGCAAAACGAAGCATCAAAAATAATGACGAACAAACTGAACTGGGAAAGAAAGTTGACAACGCTCGATACCGATGACATTAATAAGGTGTTACAAGGGCTAAGTCGAGAGAATTTTGTTCAATTGATTCAGGAGCTTTCAAAGATTAATGATTGCCTTTTTAAGGTCAGTGGAAATGAGGTTACTGAAGCGTATTTAATCTCAAATTTTAGAGGGAAGAGCGATGAAGAAATATGCATCTACGTAGTAAGTATATTTCCACTTAAAGAAAATAAACTCACATGGAAACAACTAGAGCTAGGTTTGAGAAACATGAAGTTAGTAGAAAAAGCTGATAATTTAGTTGCGTGTTTTGCTCCCGAAAAATTAATATAAACAACTTCATCTTATCCAAAAATTAAAGAAGTAAATTTTCATTGTTATAACTATCTTTCACCGCTAGATAAACATCAATGTGTGCAAATATTGATTTGGAACAATTGAAAAAAAATCATTCAGCCCCATCTTAATGAACATAAAGGTAGCTCTGTATACTGAGCTAGAATATGTGTTATCAAAGGAGGCTGTATGCGACTCGATCGGATGACCAACAAATTTCAACTCGCGCTGTCAGATGCGCAATCGTTAGCTCTAGGAAAAGATCATCAATTTATAGAGCCTATTCATTTATTGTCAGCATTATTAAATCAAAGCGGTACTTCAGTTGCTCCACTTCTAAAGCAAGCAGGGGTAGATGTTAATAGCTTACGATTAGAATTATCAGCTGAATTGGATCGATTACCAACAGTCGAAGGCACTGGTGGTGATGTTCAATTGTCTCAAAGCATGGGGCGGTTATTAAATCTCTGCGATAAAATGGCACAAAAACGACAAGATAAATTTATTTCGAGTGAAATATTTTTGTTAGCTGTCATGGAAAGCAAAGAGCTACTCACTAAATTACTTAAAAAAGTTGGCGCGACTAAATCAAAGCTTGAGCAAGCTATAGAGCAGATTCGTGGCGGCCAAAATGTCGATGATCAAAATGCAGAAGATCAACGCCAAGCACTTAAAAAATACACCATTGATTTAACTGAGCGAGCTGAACAAGGTAAGTTAGATCCGGTCATTGGCCGAGACGAAGAAATTCGCCGTACAATACAAGTATTACAACGTAGAACCAAAAACAACCCTGTGCTTATCGGTGAGCCCGGTGTAGGTAAAACCGCTATAGTCGAAGGGTTAGCTCAGCGGATCATTAACGGTGAAGTACCTGAAGGCATTAAAAACAAGCGTGTTTTGTCATTGGACATGGGTACTTTGATTGCAGGCGCCAAATATCGTGGTGAATTCGAAGAGCGACTAAAAGCCGTATTGAGCGACCTTTCGCAGCAAGAAGGGCAAATAATACTCTTTATTGATGAACTGCATACCATGGTGGGTGCAGGGAAGTCTGACGGTGCGATGGATGCGGGCAATATGCTAAAGCCTGCACTTGCTCGAGGAGAACTTCATTGTGTAGGCGCTACGACTCTAGACGAATATCGGCAATATATTGAAAAAGATGCTGCTCTTGAGCGTCGTTTCCAAAAGGTTTTAGTAGAAGAACCAAATGTAGAAGCGACGATTGCGATACTTCGTGGTTTGAAAGAGCGATATGAACTCCACCATCATGTCGAAATTACCGATCCAGCTATTGTTGCTGCGGCAACTATGTCACATCGCTACGTTTCAGATCGAAAACTCCCTGACAAAGCTATTGATCTCATTGATGAAGCCGCATCTTCGATTCGTATGCAAATGGACTCTAAACCTGAGCCATTGGACAGATTAGAACGTCGTGCTATCCAACTTAAACTTGAAGAACGAGCATTGGCGAAAGAAAAAGATGAAGCGAGTGCGAAACGTCTTGGCCAGTTGCGTGATGATCTTAATGAGGTTGAGCGTGAAGTGGCAGAGCTGAATGAAATTTGGCACACTGAAAAAGCCGCGCTAGCTGGTACTCAGCATATCAAAACCGAATTAGAGCAAGCTCGTCTTGATTTAGATGTGGCGAGGCGCGCCAGTAATTTAGGACGTATGTCTGAACTTCAATACGGAAAAATACCTGAACTAGAAAAGCAACTCGATTTAGCCTCACAAGCCGAAATGCAAGACATGACTTTGCTGAGAAACAAGGTAACTGATGTCGAAATTGCTGAAGTACTGTCAAAAACTACAGGCATTCCTGTCGCCAAAATGATGGAAGGTGAGCGTGAAAAGCTACTCCAAATGGAAGATGCGCTTCACGAAAAAGTGATTGGGCAAAATGAAGCTGTAGAAGCTGTCGCCAACTCAATTCGTCGTAGCCGAGCAGGTCTATCCGATCCTGACAGACCGATAGGCTCGTTCTTATTTTTAGGCCCAACTGGCATAGGTAAAACTGAGCTGTGTAAATCATTGGCGACGTTCTTGTTCGATACCAACTCAGCATTGGTTCGTATTGATATGTCCGAGTTCATGGAAAAACATTCAGTGGCTCGTCTAGTGGGTGCACCTCCTGGTTATGTAGGCTACGAAGAGGGTGGTTATTTAACTGAAGCTGTTCGCCGTAAACCTTACTCTGTGATATTGCTGGATGAAGTTGAAAAAGCGCACCCTGATGTGTTTAATATCCTGCTGCAAGTGTTAGATGATGGCCGCTTAACCGATGGACAAGGTCGAACGGTCGATTTTCGAAATACGGTAGTGATCATGACTTCAAACTTAGGCTCGGATATTATTCAAGAGCATACTACGTCACTCAATTATGATGAGATGAAAACAGCGGTAATGGGAGTGGTTACTCAAAGCTTTAGACCTGAATTTCTTAATCGTATAGATGAAACCGTGGTTTTCCATCCATTAGGACGGGATCATATTAAGCACATTGCCAGTATTCAGATTGAGATGTTATGTAAACGACTGGCGGATAAAGATTACACATTATCAGTCAGCGATGATGCATTGAGTCTAATTGCCGAAGTGGGCTTTGACCCTGTTTATGGTGCGAGGCCGCTTAAACGCGCCATTCAAACAGAAGTTGAGAACCCACTCGCTCAACAGATATTAAAGGGTACGTTGATTCCTCATACACCCATTATGGTGTTGAATGTGGAATCGAAATTGGTCTTTGAACAGTAATACCATTTCATAAAAATTAACAATACCTGCTTCTGGCAGGTATTTTATTCTACCGAGCAAATTACTTCTGTGATGGATACTCTCGCTAGCATTCATATTTTTCCTTGTGCGCAAGATTCTAATGACTTAATAAATTCATTTTAATCCTAGCCAAGATAAGACTGGATTATAGACAGTGGATAGTGTTTGATAAGAATCAAACATTTTACATTGTGAACGTAGTGATTCATCACAAACAGTAGAGCAGTCAAGGTGTAGATAGTGATTAGCAGCGATAACAGCTGCAAATGAAACACCAACAACAGCAGTATTAGCAGCGATTTTAACAGCCCAAAGACCAAGTGATTGACCGTTCTTTTCAGTTTCTATCGTATTAACAGGCTGAGATACAGGCTGTGGTGGCGGTGATGTAGGTGCAGTTGATGTATCCATAAATTATTCCAATTCAAAAAGATCATAAATTAGCTCGACTTCATCTGGAAAGTGATTGATGACATCGACAAATTGTCGGCGGCCATGGCTGTTACACAGTGACATCAAACTCGTCATCACACTGGGGCGATTACTCGCCAGTGCATCACTCATGATGATGGGTTGTGGTTGAT
>VSKX01016348.1_pt1 | contig 12889 bp, 10 predicted proteins | sample 4799481 | NCBI WGS metagenome assembly VSKX01 (sample SAMN12179537, study PRJNA552185) | sponge metagenome | biome: deep-sea hydrothermal plumes; feature: spots directly above weak diffusing fluid; material: sea water; isolation source: sponge from the Swan site of a hydrothermal vent ...
AGTGTGGGAGTATGCACTGTGTATAGTGTGAGGGTATGCACTGTGTATAGTGTGAGGGTATGCACTGTGTATAGTGTGAGGGTGTGTGTAGTGTGAGGGTATGCACTGTGTATAGTGTGAGGGTATGCACTGTGTATCGTGTGAGGGTGTGCACTGTGTATAGTGTGAGGGTGTGTGCTGTGTAGACGTGTGGAGGGTAATGGTTAAATTAGCACCATAGCTTCTCTAATGTGAGCTTCTCTAATGTGAGCAATATAAAAGCACTTCCTGGCTGTCTTGGTAATGCATTGTTGGTGTGTGGTGACTCCATAGATATCGACTGCATACAGTAAGCAGACATTGCACTGCTACAACTAACATCAACACATTCTTGCTACTGCCAATAGCCCTGTATGGACCCGTATTGATTTTCCCGGTGCGTGTTAGTTATGTTCTGAGTTCTTTTGAAGAGTTACTCGTTTAGTATACACACAAGCCGTATGTCACTAGGAGAGCTCCTTTCTCCAAAATGGTCACAGTTCTGACCCATAGATGCTAATGTGTGCTCACAGTCAGAGTTCTTCCCAGTAAATTAGTGGTGGTGTGGTTGCATGAAGCCTGGCTGGAGTCTGTGTTTATTGTGATCATGTGGTTTCTAACATTGTCAGTGTGTCCTTGTTTAGGGTCCCTTCCTGGAAGGCTGCTGCCATTGATGATATGACTTCATAGAAAATATTTTGTTTGGTTGGGTCTTGGCTAGGGGTTTAGTATAAAGTTGTTAGTCGAGTTGCCGAGAAGAAACTGATAGTGCTACACCAAAATTAATTAGCATAATAGCTTCTTTAATGTGAGCAATATAAAAGCACTTCCTGGTTGCCTTGGTAATGCATTGTTGGTGTGTGGTGACTCCATAGATATCGACTGAAGACATGCACATAGTAAGCAGATATATGCAGCTCTTTTATGCATGTCAGGTGGCCCATTGATTCAAACCAACGGGCTCTGTCTTAACTTATAATTATGTAACAAAAGTAAAGAGAGTTGTTTAGTCGTATAGTGTGGCGATGACTGCTAGCGTGTGGTATACTCATTTGGTTTGTTTAAACGGGGTGTGCACAGATTAATCTTCAATAGAGTGTGTTGTTGCTACCAGTCGTCATTATGGCTGACACTTTAGCTCGTAGTTATTGTGCTGAAAATGAGCACTAATTATATGCTGTAAGCACTAACTAATTATGCTGTAAGTTACGACTACATGTGTATAGTACTCATACATTTGTTTGTTTGTTGCATTTGTATTACAACTGCATGAATAGTATCTCTGCAAGAGCGCATAAAAGAGAGTGTGCTTTCTCTCTTTTATGCGCTCTTGTCTCTGTTCTTGTGATGCATCCATGTGTAGTGTGGTTGATTGTCGTGATGACCCAGTCCATTTTTATTGGTATACAGAGTGTTGCTTGTCCTTGACTGTTCACAGGTGTTCATAGCAGTAGTGGGAGGAAGGGCAAGGCTGCTCAGAGGGGAGCCAGGGGTGGAGGGAGCGGATTTGGATGGCAAAATAGAAAAGCAACAGAGAAAGCACAAAAATTCAATAAATGGAAGCCGGTCGCTGGCAAGAGACAATTTTCTCACTGACTAATTTTAACAGAATGTGATAATGTGTAAATGATTGTGTCTATGAATGCGTTCTTTTTGTCCATGTTCATCATTCTTTGAGTAATAAATGAATCATGGTATATTAGCTATACTTTGCCAGACTCGTGCAATAAGGTTGTATAGGCTGATACGTTGTTAAATTATGTGGCTTGTACGTTATGTAGTATACATGTTGAATGATGACTAGAGTAGCTTTGCAAGAACGGTATGTAAACCAATGTGTCTGCCTGAGTGACAGTACGTGCACAAAGGTTTCTCTTTTAACACAAACATATTTAGTACCCACCACCATTTACACAATGACAAGCTGCTCCAGACTGTCACACCTGATAGATTTTGTGTGCCCCTATATTAATTTATTACTGGAAGTGGTGAATATTGCAGTGAGGTAATACTGACACTACAGGCTGTGGAATGTAACATGATGTGGTAGTTACCATACAAGGTTGTCGATGAGGCTTTTAGATAGAGTACTCTTGAATAGCTCCAGGCAAAACTTTATCCTAAAGGCTTATAGCTTCTTCTGTGATGGCCAAATATAGGTATGTAACGACATAGACTTTACATTCAGTTTCGACCAGGAATCAGTAAATTAATTTTTATTGAATTTTGAATTTTCAAATGAACATACATCACCAGACATGACATGTATTAGATTGCTATCAGACAATAGACACGTACAATAGAAGCGTGTGACAATGCATGCACTGTGTAAGGTGACGGTACATTTCAGTGTACATTTATAAAACTTAAACTGAAATAAAATCTCCACTGGGTAAGACTCAGTAATGATAAATTATACGTGTACACGCAAGTAGTAGTGTGATGATGCAGCAGTGATTTTTTTGGGGGTGTTTGAGATACGCACACAAAGAGTCTAGTGGAGGCCTCAGACAATTAAAAATAAAATCACAATCACCACAACGAAAAAATCAGCTAGACAAAAAAAATGAAGTGATAATTTATGAGCTGAGTTTTGTAGTTTGAAATTGTTGCCTTGATATTAATGTGCTCAGAAACCAATCAGCGTAGTTGAGTAAATAACCTGACCATTTACCACATACTAATTATCTCACCTGAGTGAGCGACTGAGAGTTCCGCCAGTGACCACTAACTGTTTTCACGTCGTAACTCTGCACGGCGTAGTAGCCACTAACGGTGGGAGGAGGGGAATTTCGTGGAGACCTCATTGGTCTGTGTGCAGTCGAATTGTAGCACACACGTGAGGAGGGTTGACTGACAAGACTGTGGTGTACGTGAGGCGGCAAGAACGGAATGTTCACCGGGATAAATACCATGCTTCGGATGTGCATGATGACAGTAATGGTTTTCTGTCGCTCGCTTCCCATCAAACACTTGGCCCGGTTAGAAACTACGTTGTAGAGCATGTCAAGGAAATCCACACATCTCCGTCCCTCTCCCTTCTGCAGGAATCTTGACGTCACGTACTTCCAGAGTTTCTCAAACTGGATTGCTGAGGTCGGAAAATCGATGAAGAAACGACTGCACATGTATGGTTCCAAGCGATTCATTGTGTCACGATCGGCCGGAAGAAATCCATTCACATGCAAGCTACAGTACTTGAGCAATCCTCCCCCTCGAATCTCCTCGGGAGCCTCTGTGTGAATAAGTCGATTGTTCAAGTGATTCAGTGCTTCTTTGAAATCGTGGTAAACCGACATGGCTTGCACAGACGGGAAAAACGACTGAGAAATGGACACAGGACTCTGATCGGTACACTGGCCAAAATTGAAGTACGAATCGAGGACAATCTGAAACGAGTCGACAGTGAACTCATACCTCCTCTTGATATTGTGCACGAACTTGAGCTCGATGCTGATGTTGTTAGATTGGTCACCGAGAGAGATGAGAGACCATTGATTCTGACTGTTTGACACAAGCACCATAGTCCTCACATACGTCTCTTCGAGCAGTGGACAACTGATATTCGTCTTGGAGACATCACTAGGGATGAATTCCAATAGGGATCTCAAAACCTCTTCTTTGATAACGTGAAAGTCGTCTTCACAGTCTATTGTAACACCAAAAATCAGGTCTATATCGTTGAATTGAATCTGTGGGAGGTCTTTGTTGTCTTCACTCAGGCAAAAACTTGCAGCACTGCCGTTCAGTCGAATGTCTTTTAGCTTAACTTGCTTCATTAGCAAGCGTTGTCTTACAACCTTGACCAAGCTAGCCGGTGTTATACTTAGCGATGGGAAGTTGTTGGGAGGATGGATCTCAACAGGTGTGCACAGAACATTGTACAGCTTTTTTACTTGACTATAGTTCAGTGAATGCCCGGTACCAGTTTCGACAGGTGCATCCATTTTACAAAGTGATACGTACCTGGAGAAACAAAAGTCACTTATACTGTTAGTCTAACGTACATGCAAAGGTGACAATGTGTATAGCATGTGGTTTCAGAGGAAGGTCACCACCACTCTGTTCTAGATCACTACACCTGATCTAGTCTGGAGACTCACCTTTTAAGAGTTTTAGAGAATTGGCGAGTAGCGAATTAGTACAGTAGAGGTTTTCTAGTTCACAAAACGGAGAGTTAGATTGCAGATATTCAACAGATGTGCAGTCAGTGTAAAGGGTCACGTCACGTTGAGTCGGTTGAGTCTTCTACTAGGGTGTTACTACTTCTTGTACAAGATTGTTCTGGTGGACTTGATTGATCGTTGCTGCGTTATAGTGCAGTGCTGTGCTGTGCTGTGCTGTACTTGCTGACTCACGCTGCAGACGACAAGAAATAACTTGATGATCAGTGCAGCACTAGCATGAAGCATGGTTAGGCTACCTATATCCACTCTGATTGGTCACTAGGATGCAATTAAGCTATGACGCATCTAAAACGTCACACGCCCAAGCACGTGGGCATGTAGCCTCGAATCCAGGCCGCGGTGAAAGGGGAAAAGTTAACATATACCCTAAAATAATGCCTCTGTATTTCATTGAGATCCAGCCAAGAATTCAAGCAGCCCATGTAGCTTTGTCAACTCATTCTTCTGTGTCTTTTATGTGCAATTCTATTAAAAGTGGTTGGTAAAAATTACAAAATCTAAAAGCGTTTTACGCTATTTTTTCTGTAGCAAATGTTGCTGAGGGCATTATTTGCAGTTGGAAAACACCCAAGCTGGTTCTTTCCAACAAACCTGTGGTAAATACCGTGCCTCGCATTGGATTGTGTTTGAGGTTCAAGACAGAAAGGGATTTTGTGGGCGAACAGATGGTTGAAAATGCATTCTCAGCTGCAGTTGATGAGGGGGAACCCCATTGTTGTGCTGTCATAAGATGTGGGTTTTGTAACAACCCCCTCATCGAAACAAACAAGTGAGAAATAATTATGTTTTTTCCCAAATAGTGATTGCACTATAGACACCAAGTACTGTACCATTTCACAACACTATATTATACATTGCACAATATTCACTAATTACACTTAATTTCTGCAATAATGATGACTTCATAAATTATTTGTGCGAATATAGCTATTTTCCTTGTAGTGTGTTCAAGCGTGTTCTCCCCCTCCCATCTGAAGGATGGTATGAATGCAATGCATTTTGTCATGGAGACCCCCACATGCCGAGTCAGCTGACTCCCAGAGAGGGGGACTTGTTGTATGGAGAGTCATTGTTTCTAGTGGACGCTCGATCGCTCTCTTCTAATAGCTATGCACTGGTGTGTGTGTTATGCAATCTCTTTTCTGTTGTGGCCCTTGACATAATATTTTATTGCAGGAGAATGGTGCGGTTGTTTGTACGAGGTGTCGCAGTGTGTGTGGAAGCATGCTCAAGCAAAATGGTACTTTTTAAACAGTATCTAGTCGATAGCCTGGTTTACAATGCTGCGTACACTCCAGCGTCATTTCACTGATTTGACTGCCAATTCTAGGTATGTATGTCTTTACCGTAGATGGAGAGGTGTCGAAGACTGCAGATCTTCTCTGTTGCTGCAAGATAGAACTAAACCGTTCAAAAGTGCACAGTATGCAGAGTGCTGTATCACCACAAGTATCCACCACCTGTCCTTTCGCTCAGAAACTTTATGGTTTCTCAAAGTCTAAAGAAGTGTTTCGTTTCAAAGTTTGCGACCTAGCAGGAAGAGCGTACGTTTCTGTAAGTCACAACAAACCCTTTTCTGTTTGCTTTAGCAAATGTGCAGATATGGCTAATGAATAGTGTCAGTCGGATAATTCATAACTGTGCTGACCACCTCAAAACATCCCTTCGAAAATTCATAGGTACTAAAATTAAAATAGCACATGTCAGCACCAGTTTTTTACTAACCCTCCTTTGTGTACATGTCACGATGTGCAGGTCAAGAGGTAGTAAGTGCAGCATTTGTACCGAATGATGGTTACGTTCTCAAACTGATGTACAAGTCTCATTTAGTGAGTACACTCTGTGTGTTTCATAGATGCGCTCAGATAGAGCTCTGTTATTTGTACGAAATCCATCAAAATGGAACGTACTAATTATGGCCCTTAACTAAAACATGCTTTTAAAAGTTACTCCTAGCTCTATTGATTAGCTTTTTTATTTTGGGCATGCATAAAATTAATGTCTAATTTGTCTGCATCATAAGACATAAAACTAACGTAACTGTTAGCATCAATGCTCTTGCTGTAGGGAGGAGAAGAGCGTGTGTGTGTTGGAATGGATGAGGAGGCAATGAGACTAGATGCTGAGGAGTGCCTGAAGCTGCTGCTGATGTTGATAGCAAGTACCTGTATCCTCCCTCCCTCACAGAGGACTGTTCAGGGCTTCAAGGTGAAGAGAGTACAGCTTATGCATATACCTAGCCAGGGTTCTATCCAAGGGGGGCAGGGAAGGGGGAAGCTTTCCCCAAAACTTTCCCCCCAAACCTTCAAGTTCCCCCCCCCCCTAATTTGTATTGAGTTACTGTACATTTCTGCTTGGGCCTTGCCTTTGCTAAAGCTTCCCTTCTACACAGAAATCCTAGATAGAACCCTGCTAGCTTAGGGCTTAGGTCAGACAAGCGTACACCTGGCTAAACCAGCACTCGTTTATATGTTTAATTGATCATGTAATTGATCATGTAATGAGCACTGCTCCAGATGCACACATATTAGTCCTCCTCTGAGGCTTATCTATAACTGGTGCTCTTCACATGTTGCAAGGTTTACTAAAAACTACATACCGTGTTTGCTTGAATAGTTCGCGCACCCCAATTAACTCGCGCCCTTGAATAGGCCGCGTAGTAACTCTACCCAAATTTATACTTCGCGCACCCTCGAATAAGGCACGCAAAATGTGTTATTACGTGTACATTTATGAATGCACCAAGTACACCGTACAGTTTCTAGATAGCAAGTAAAAAACATGGCTGCTTTAGTATCAGATGTAGATCTAGCCAGCAAAAGAAACATCTTATTAGTACAACACCACCTGCAAATAAAATCATACGATGCCACTGCTTAGATAGATGTAGATAGGCATTTGCAGAAACTCACAGCAATAGTAGAGGAGGACGAGACTTGATGAGTAGACTTTAGTAGAATTTGTATACGTATATCTAGCTGGTCTGGACTTGACTGTTTGCTTTTGCAGAATCAGGGGCATCGGATCGCACACTGTACTATGTACTAGCACTCCGGAAGTAGACCACACCTTATCTAATGTACGGCCTATTGGGGCGGCTCCAAGTGGGCTTATTAACGCGCACCCTTGTTTAACTCGCGCTCTCGAATAGCTCGCTACTGAACTTCTGCTCTAAAAAAATAGCCCGCGCGCGAACTATTCAAGCAAATACGGTACCCCAATACATGACTTTGTATGTTGTTCCTGGTATATTTGGTACTACTTACCGTACAGTTGGTAGCATTTAGAGGGTTGAAATTTTCGCGCAGTGGCTTTATTCATAGGGTTGTTAAGTACACAATAACCTGAGACACGCAGATCCGCATGTACAGAGCTATAAAATTTTAGGGTTCTAATTTTCGTGTTGCTCAATTCCTACGAAATGCGTGAAAATATAACCCACCTCAAAATTTACCAACCGTACGGCATTACCCACAACCCTCTGTGCACTGTATTCTGCCCTGTTGTAGATTGGTCTGCTTTCAATGTCGTGATTCAAAACTCCAACATTTTTATCAGTAACATTCTTAACAATACACAGTCTGACTAGTAATTTGCTTATTGTTTGTGACGTACACTGTTTCTTTAATGTCGCTTAGAAACCAATCAATGGCTCATCGTCAAGTAGTTCAATGGTCTCTTTGTTGTTATTTGCTGTCACTTTTGCTTTTATGATAACCACAGCAACTGAAATCACCAGCGGGGGTACTAGGGAAAAGACGGTGCCCTTGAAACCTGCCATACTAGCTCCTCCCGCGAGAAAGAGGTAGTATAATATGAGCAGTGCAATGGTGACTCCTGATCCCATTAAATAGGTAAAAACGAGCTCAAATGAATGCAAACACAGTTTGATTTTGCTTATTATTCCTTGCTTAATTAGATCGAGTAGGTAGAAAGCAATTATGAAAGGGAGTGCTATTATTCCTAATCCTATAATCCAGGAGCTCACAAAGAAGACAGTGTACATTGGAATTAGGATGGTAAAGATCAGTATAGGTAGTCCTGCAAGGCCTATGCCAATGTGAATAGCCATCAGTACACTCCATAACAGATACACTTCGATGCATCTCAGCCAGCCTCGCTGAAATACTATGCCGGGCCTTCTTGATGTCTTTACAATGTACACGGAACACACTGCATAGAGTAGCATTGCAGACACCCTTAATATCACACTGACTACTAGAGACCACACTTGTTTCTTGTGCTCCTTTTCAAACTCACTTTCGGGCACACAACTATAGTAGCTGTCCTGGTTTTGTGGATTACAAGGGCTGGATAGTTTTAGGGTTGGGTCCTTCAAATACACTGATGTTGTTCCTAGTATGTAGGCAGAAACTAGTAGAGATATTTGTAATGTAAATCCTTTAGTGATGTGTCTGCCATGGTCCTTCCTACAAGCAGCAATGCTCAGCTGTGTGTTGATCAACGATGCATTTCTCATCAGTAAATACGTGGTCAGGACGTTGAAGAAAACGAAACAGACTAGAGTTGATTTGTATGACAATTCGCTTAGATCATCAAAATGAAATAAGTCCACTGTGATGTAGTCGTATTTCCTTGTGACATAGCCTTGTTCTTTGCCTTCCCAATATGTTGGTGGTTGTTGAGATTGTGCATACAACTTGACCTGTATACAATATTATTTTGTGTGTGTATAATGTATATGCTAGCTAAGTACGTCAATAGATATACAGTGTGTACTATGCACCTACCCAGCTAAGGAATTGGACCAGGGCTTGATTGATGGTGGCGTCATTTATGGCACCACTCAGTCCATCACAGGGAAGGTTCACTGCTAGTGTTAGTATTAGCAGCCTATCAAAATTTCTATGACCTCGTGCAATTGTCCCAAAAAGAGCGCTCGTTGTCAATAACTCAAAGCTATACAATTGGCGAATATCGATGAGATTTAGAAAGTACGAATTTGTCCATCTGTACACTGAGCATCGAGTGATATTTGTGTTCACTCTTGCTAGGCATGGACCAGTTGAAACGATATTCAAGCATATTTCAATATCAATGATCTCTGTGTTGTCCGGTTGCCAGAAGCGATAGCGTGAACTAGGAAAGAACACCTCTCGCATGTTGTACAGGGTCTGGGAATTTTCTGGAGTGAAGAGAACTTCTTGAAACCTTTTAGAGAGAACCAACACTTTTTCCATCTGACTGTGATCATGACCATGAACAAAGCTGTAAAATAGCATAGTAACTAGTACTAAAGCTATAACCGTAGCCATCGCACTTTCATTTGCTAGTTATGATAGCTCGATGGTCACTATACACAGCTACTATATACACAGCTAGTTTGTATATGCTTACACACACGCGCCTACCTATAGATCGTGTGTAAATGTTTTTGTATATTGTCATGTCTACTAAAAAGTAACTTTTCAGTTTAAAAAGTAAACATAAGTCTATCCGAGTGTATCAGAAAAACAAGTGCCAGTTATGCACTAACACTTGTAGACAGTATTTTACTTTCTAAATGTTGCCAAAAATGACCACAACTAAAATTAAGGGATTATTTTTTATAATGACTTCGGGTAAGACAAACGTTGTTGTAGAAGGTGACAGTTCTCTTATTAAACAATTTGTGAATAACACCCACAACCTATCTGATCTATAAGTGTGTGCTTTTTAGAGGTGTGTGCATAAATTATTTTTAGTGTGGTTGACCTTTCATTTGTCGATCTCTCAAGATGGCATCTTATGGCTTTGTACTGATTGCAGTTCTCTGTGTATCAGCAAGACTGGGGGAGTGTACTAAAGGAGTGGATGTCTCCAGTTCTGTATCAACCAGTCATTGGAGCTGTTTGAAAAGCAGTGGCTATGATTTCATGATTGTAAGGGCCTACAGAAGTATTGGTAGTCCAGACCCTAATGCAGCAGATACTCTCAGAAATGCTCAAGCTGCTGGCTTTAGTTATTGTGATGTCTACCTGTTCCCTTGCCCCAAGTGCAGCAAGTCAGCTTCTAACCAAGTGAATGAAATGGGTACGTACATCCATGGCTGCCCACTGCATCAATACTATTCTAAACTAGTATTCTAAACTAGTAATTTACTCTTTCAGTGAATGCCCTGCGTAACGTATCCTATGGTCAGATATGGCTGGACATCGAGGTACGATATCATGGTTCCAATTATATTATTTTTATTCCGTTTCTCTCTAGGGCTCCCAATACTGGCTGGGGAGTAAAGCAGCTAATAGGAAGTTCTTTGAAGAGTTGCTCTCTGCAGCAAGTGTGAGTGCTTGTGTACACAGTCACTGTATAGTGGTTAGCTACATGCATGTACACCTCTTAAATGTACACACGTGATAGATTATGGCGATCGACTGCTGTGTTCTAATGGCCATAACAATTCACTCACTTATATGGCCCAATAGGTAGGCCCTGGCATAAATTGCTCGGCAATTTTTGGGAAATTTAGGTGTGTCTGAGCAATCAAGAAATTTGGGCAACTTTGTTGGGAAATTTAGGCCCATCCATAATTCTGACTCATCACATTATCCCTGGCATCCTGCTTGAGCATACTACTAGTTAGCCTAGGGTTAGGAACAGGAGGCCAGATTAATCAGAGACTGATTCACATGTGCTATGCAAGTGTGAAATTGTCGTTAATTCCAGCAAGAAATTTAGGTAAATTTTCGAGCAATTTGTGCCAGGGCCTACCAATAGGACTAAAAAGTAATTGGTCATTAATTTTGATCACATCATCTGAAAGGCCTATGTTAATCTCGTTGTTGTATACTGTATTCAAACATAGAGTGCAAAGACGACTGGAGTGTATGCTAGTGAGTATCAATGGAGCTCTATAATGGGGAGTGACTACACAGGGGGCAGTGGTCATCAGCTGTGGTACGCTCACTATGACAACAGCCCGTCCTTCAGTGACTTCAAGTCGTTTGGTGGCTGGAGTAAACCCAGTATCAAGCAGTATGCTGGAGACAAGACTGTCTGTGCAGTAGGGGTAGACCTAAACTACTATTAAACTTCGTCACAGGTTCTTTAATAGTGTTTTTGTTATAGAAATATTTGCTGTTAAAAATCGTGTAGACTAACACTGTCAAGATTTAGCAATTTGAAATGAATGTGAAACAGTGTTCCATTCAACAGGGTCTGTTAAACTATCTCTCGCCGCAGCTGTCAAATTGGTTCTCTCTGTGTAATTTACAACTCCATCGTGAGTGACTGTCAGCACAGTTTGTGTCCTGCACAATTGACAAATAAGATACAAAATCAACAGCATTTTTTTGTACCTTGTGCCATAAGTTCCTACAGGGACAGGACACGGGTTCACAAATATAGCCGATGTCTTCTTTCCAAACTCTTCAAAAACGCCTAGGCTGGGAATGGCTGGGTCAGGCCAGTAGCTGCACAGATTGTAACATGTAAAGAGCACATAAGATTAAGAAATAAACAAAATAAAAACCTGACGTTATTTGACTTACGAACAAGTACGGCTCTTTGGGTGGTAAACCACCTAATCAAGTTTAAAAAAAAAATCCCCTACGAAGAATCAAAAAAATATCTCCCCTAAGCGTCAAAAACCAAACCCCCGAAATCGAGCTAAATGCACAGTGCAGTACTACACATGTGGGTAAAATCTATTCGCGTTCACCAGGTCCTCAGTTTTTGCTCTGTATCTTGGTCATACTTTGATGAATTTCAAGTATCAATCTGTTTCTACCGCTTCTAACCATAGCTTCAAAATTTTTGTAGGATTAGCCAGTCAAAAGATAGCTATCCCAATAATAATGAGCCATTTTACTTCCGGGACCAAGTGAATGCGAATAGACTTTAGTGCGAGACTGTGTAACTCACATTGTGTCATCAGAGAGTAGCTTAAGTAGCCTGTCAGTGAGATTGGAATCAGGACTCTTGATAATCTCTGAGAACATTTCTTTGCCTCTCTCCACTTTCTGCCATGGTTCGTCCAGAGTGGCGTTGCTGAGTCCACTCACACCAGGACCCATGACTAGGGGCCCAGAGGGATCTTGATTGGACGTGTACACCACACCACCCACACCACTGAGAATGAGTACGCATACATGTACACACAGTAGTATATTGGGTGGAGAGTGAAGAGGAGGTTGGACAGTATCACGTGCTAACAAAGAAATTGTCACATGACCTAACAAGTTCACTGTAAACAGATAGTGGAAATCACAGAGAAGCGTTACAGCAGTGTGAAGCTGAATTTTGCGTGTTAGCTGAAAGAGGAGGTCCTATAATTATAATAGTTCTAGACTGACCCTGACTACCCCATACGCACAAAGGCCGAAGAATGTTTTCAAGGAAATTATCTGCCATGTGCAACCAGATACGTAGAAAATTGTTCAAAAAGCGGTCCTTAGTAAAGCAGTTACAAAGTACTATCCTAGTCGAAACTGCCATGGATCTCATCACTACTCAAAAACTTGGAACTGTTGAAGAAGCTTGCTGTAGACTTGCTTTGGAGGTCAAAGTTTAATTGCGCATTCCTAGCATTTTCGTACACTGGTGGGTGTTGTCGCATGTGATACTGTCCAACCTCCTCTGGTGAGTGTAATGTGCAGTGTGGGTAGTCTAGGTAGTCTAGTACGAGTATAATAGTATTGGTAATGAGGTTAGGGTTATTAAGTAGGGGGGGGGGGGGGGGGGGG
>VSKX01094746.1_pt1 | contig 12863 bp, 14 predicted proteins | sample 4799481 | NCBI WGS metagenome assembly VSKX01 (sample SAMN12179537, study PRJNA552185) | sponge metagenome | biome: deep-sea hydrothermal plumes; feature: spots directly above weak diffusing fluid; material: sea water; isolation source: sponge from the Swan site of a hydrothermal vent ...
CCCCCCTCTCCCCCCCCCCCCCCCCTTCTAAATGCGCCCCTAGCCCTGCTGTTAAATTCCAACTTGCTCTCCTGTCCACATGTCTAGGTCTACAGGGTTGATGGCCTCTTCTGGTGCAAGCCGGAATCAGAGTGTCAAATGGGCTCAACTCGATGTAGAGGAATTATTCTCTGTAGACACTCTCCAGTCTCATTTTAAAGCTCTGAGTGACAATGGTGCTTTCTTTTGTAAAGACAGAACTCCTCCTGAATCATTTAAATTCCCCGACTTTGGTGCACATGAGCTTCAACCATCTGCTATATCAACTATTTGCTCATCACTATTGTCAGACGTGAACCGTTCTCTGGTATCATTAACAGACACTCCCGCTGTGCTTATGACTGAAGCGATGTCCTCTGTTTGGTACCATGTTTTACACAGTGTTACAGCGGATTTGTTCAGTAGTGCCAACACTAAGAGAGTGCTCACTTCTATGAAAGCAGAGATGAAAATCGAATCTGAGGAATCGCTAGACGAGACAAAAAAAGAAAGCTCAAACGTAATAAAGCAAACTGCAAATGAAGTGCTTGTTGAGACTGGAGTCAGAACTGGGCTAACAGTTGTGTTTTCCTTACTAAAACAAGCCTGGTCACAACTTGCATGGCAGAAACAAATTGAGCAAGCCATTTCAGCATCTGGGTCCGTCGTTCCATTCAGTGGCATCACCCCTCAAATTAACCTCCCCAATGAGGTTTTAAAATCTATTTTAGGCATTTTAGACACCATATCTCCACTGGCTCTCAGTAACCAGAAAACACTTTCAAAATTGAGTCTATCTTGTCTTGAGCAATCGGCACAGTTTCTCGAATGGATATTGAAACCAGATTCTCTTGTTGATGCTGATGGAAAGAGGCTTTCCTGTGAGATTTCTTTCACTCTGGTTCTTCAGCAGGGTAACCTGGTAGCATTATTGGAATGGATTGACAAGATTCTCGTCTGTTTAAAGAGCTATGTTGGGGTAAAGGAGGATGTGCCACGCCCCTCTCTCTCTCGGAAACTTTGTGAGAAAGCTATTGAGGAAATCAGGAAGAGAACTGTGAGGTTCCTTGTCAGTTAGGTCTTGGTGTCATGTACATACTGTAAATTTGCATACGGTCCACAGTAAGTTCTTATTATGGTTTATTCCAAATCTCATGTTGTTCTTGCTATAGGCATGTACATGTAGCTAATAATGTCAATACCTTTGCAGCAACTTGGGTCCCTGTTTCCTGATAATAAAGACCCACCTGTGCCCTTTGACCCTAAAAACCTCACTCCAGATGGTCATGTTCAACTTATCGACTTTGTTCTCTTCATCACTAAGGAAGTACGTATAATGAGTGTACGAACATTGCCCTATCTGGAGACTACACACTACTGTGCATAGAGTGTGATTAATTTCCTTCTCTATTTGAAGCATGTAATTGAGATTGTGACAATGTGTATAGTCCCGTACTGTATCATTGGCTAATGTAGGCTGGCTAATGTAGGCTGGCTGTTATGAATCATACGCTGTATAGTATACATACCGTAAACGTTGAAATTTTCAACCGGGGTTTAATTTCGTCTTTAACCTCGATGCACGAAATTTATACGTGGGTGTACCGCATAGTTTACATCCACGTATCAATCAAATACATTACGCGCGTATCTACACACGTGGATAAAATGGCACTGTTAAAATAAATTATGATATCAACGTACATATTCACCATGGAAGAGAGCTGGTTGATAGGCATCTTGCTGTACTAGTGCTAGCTGTACTATAAGTTCTGTACTAAAGTCTCACCATCACGTGGTCTAAATTAGCCATGCCTACATTAATATCTACATACGTACATAATAATTATTATTACTAGTCGAAAATTTATTTATGCGCACGAAATTTAAGAATTGTGGGCCTAGTGCATAAAGTGCGAAATTTTAATGCGTAGAAATTTTTTTTTAACGTTTACGGTAGTCATGCACTGTACAGTATACATAGTCATACACACGTGTTACTCTTTCCTACAGTTATCTGAGAACTGCCTCAGATGTACCTCTTTTTTCCGTGATCAAAACAATTCGGACACAAGCAATTCTCGTGACGAAGGCTTGTTCCTGTCAGAGACTTGTGAGGTATATGCGTTTGGCAGCAACAGTAGCCATCAGCTGGCTATGGGTTCCACTGAGAAATTCTTGAAGGCATCTGCTATGGTGCACATGGCCAATGTTCAAGGCGTGAGTACACTATCACATATACTTACTGTACTGTACATACAGTGATGTGACAACAAGGATTTCATGCTTATACATGTATCTGTACTGTACAGTATAAGTTTTGTTGATACTTGTGAAGTTTGTCCCCATCTCATTGTTCCTTCATCTTGCTCAGATCCATGCTGGTCAGTACTGTACATTTCTCATGTTTGGAGATGGATCGGTGAAAGCTTGTGGAAAGGTAATAGTTTGGCAAGCGTCAGCATGTCTTAATCTAATTTCACATTTGTATATGTAGTATTAACCCAGCTCACTCTCCGTAACTATGCAATGTTTTCTCGGTAGTCTATAATCATCATAATAGTAACGTAATACTCTTTTTGTTTCCAGGGCAGTTATGGTCGACTTGGTTTGGGCAGCAGTGAGAACCAGACTAGCCTATGCTCAATCGGGACGTTCCCTGAGAACATAGTGGTACGTAGGATAACTTCCTCCAAGGGTTCTGACGGTCACAGCTTAGCCATTACTGCTGATGGACAGGTCCTCAGTTGGGGTGATGGTGAGTGTCATAACACATGGTACAGTATTATTTTGACCTCCAATTATTAGTGAAACTTGAAGAGCATTCTACACTCTGTAAATGTAATGTGAGGATCGAGCACTATGTATTGGTACACTTGATAGACTAGCTGAAAACCTCTCTATAGTTAATGATGACAAGCTAAAGAGTGATCAACTGAACATGAACAGACATTAGTCTATAAGTATAGTCACATTTGTGCATATTATATTTTGTCTCTTTGTGTTTTGAGAAGAAGAGATAGTTACATGTACCTACATTTAGAGCATGAATTACTTTTGTTTTTCAGGTAACTATGGGAAACTTGGGCATGGTGACACTACTACTCAAAAGACTCCCAAAATTATTTCTGCTTTTACTGGAAAGGTATAGTTTAGAGTAGTGCTGTGTAGGGTTATCGTGTAGATCGAGTTATCGTGTAGAGTTATCGTGTAGGGTTATTGTGTAGGGTTATCGTGTAGGGTTATCGTGTAGGGTTATCGTGTAGGGTTATCGTGTAGGGTTATCGTGTAGGGTTATCGTGTAGGGTTATCGTGTAGGGTTATCTTGTAGGCCAGGGTTGTCGTGTATGACTGGTTCTTCATCGTAAAAAGTGTGTAATGCAATGGTGTTCTGTAGATTGTGACGCACATAGCCTGTGGCAACCGACACAGTGCTGCAGTGACTTTGGATGGAGAGCTCTACACATGGGGGGAAGGGGACCATGGCAGACTGGGTGTGTACTGCTGTGTGTGTATGTGAGGGAGGGTGCTCCAATATTGGTGTGTATTGCCAAACCAACCAGAAAAGGGCTACTGAAGAACCCAAAAGGCTATTCTTCAAATGACACATATTTTAGTCTACCATTGTTTTTAGTTGTGAAGTCCAAAGTGATATTTCTAAAGATGATATCAATATCCTTGGGTATGTATAGAAGTATGCACTCACGCTCCCTCCAGGCCATGGTAATGTGACCAATCTAAAGACCCCTACCAAGGTGGAGACTGTATCAGGAGTGAAGGAGGTAGCTTGCGGTGTGGCTCACACTCTTGCTCTCAGTACTGATGGTCTTACTGTCTGGTCATTTGGATCAGGAGACTCCGGAAAACTGGGCCACGGAGATACTGTTAAACAAACAACACCAAAGGTACTGTGGACGTTAATCTGCTTTGGTATGTATGTACTTACGTTCGTACTGTACTTATTATACCTCGGTGCTCATACGCAAGCGAGGTATACGGCAGTCTGTTGGTTTCTGTCTGTCTGTGTATGACTGCTGCACGGTGGCAGAGCGATTGCTACTGAGGGCTTGTAGGCATATAAAATTGTATTTCCTAACTTAAAGATTTACGAGACAAAGCTTCGTTCTCGAGTTATGGCTACGCTCCTTCGGCTGCTTTGCTGACTCTATGAAGAAACGATGACTGTACATATAATATATAGCTCTACTGCAACATTGAGCTCTAGATAGTGTATGCTATAAAACTGGGCTATCATGCTATCATATGCAAACAAACGAAACTAAAGCTACACAGCAGCTAGAGCTAGCTGGGCTTGGACTTACCGGTAGTTTACCACACCCCCTTAGATAAGTACCCACCACCATAGATAATATTGTAGCACTAGCACAAGACACTCACAGTGTTTCCAATCAGTACGGAGTCATACATTGTTGTGCTTGGATCAAAATATCTTGGACGCCCCATCCTTCTTCATATGCTTCAGTTCTGGTCTAGTTTGATCCTTTCGTGCCCAACGTTTTGTGCAGCACATTTTACCTTGTAGATTGAACAGTATTCTCTCATTATAGAGCCATCATACACAACTTATATATGCCGTAATTGTCTCTTGCATCGAGGTATCAGCACCATCGGTGCGTGCTTTCATTGTGTGGGCATTTCGTTGAACGTATACAGTACATCTATATGGGTAGCTATATAAGCTCATATTTTTGTTTTTCTCGCTTGCCTTGATGCTGCAGGTGATAGATGCTCTTCGTGGTATGGTTTGTCAGAGGATTTGTGCCGGTAGTCAGTTCAGTCTGGTACTCACTGCTGGAGGGAAGGTCAGTTTCACAGTGCAAGCATACAGTGTGACTTGTACTTTACGTATATTACCGTATAGCTAGAAATTTCTGCGGCTCAAAAATTCTGCGAATTCTGCGAATGAATGAAAATATTATCCGCAAATGCTTATTAAACCACGCTCCCAGCTACTAATTTAACAGTTGAAAGTGTAATTCGCATAAATACTATCCGCAGTAGGTCTTTTTACAGCTATTCGCAGAATTTTTGGGCCGCAGATATTTCTAGCTATACGGTATTCCCTTCTCTCTTTTTAGGCCTGACCATACAAAATATTGTACAGTGTTCACTTGTATTAGACGTGCATGCATGTGTATTGGTACGAGTATGGGGGACTTATTATGTGCTTGTATATGTGTATGCGTAAATAACTAATTATCGTACAATCTTAGTACGTATTTTAATCGAAATTGCTGCCCCGTGTACTGTAGGTATACTCATTTGGCAATGGTAGTGGAGTTGGTAAGGGCACCACGGAGCCTCGTCAACTCACTCCCTGGCTAATTGAGCCCCTTGACGAAGAGATGATCATTGACATGTGTATTGGAGACGGACACTGTCTTGGACTCACACAGAGTAAGCATTGTATAAACATTGTTCACAAGCAAAGATACATGTACTGGATTATGCGTGTTATATACAGTACACAGCCAAAATCTTCCTATACCAAAATATCAGGGTTCTATCCAGAGGAGGGAGTGAGGAGGAAGCTCCTCCCCACCAATCTTCTGAGCTTTCCGCCTCTCCCTAATGTGTATGAGTGTACATAATAGTGTGCACAATTTGCACTCTCGATCGTTATACAATAGCAACTCCTAAATGGAACCATGAACATTGTAAACATGAATTTTATGTGTACCATGCATGTATACATGTATGGCTAATATAAAAGTCTCTATATATATCCACGTTCACCTGGACCTGGTCCTCAGTTTTTGCACTGTATCTTGGTCATACTTTGAAGTATCATTCTGTTTCTAATTAAACCCTGCTTCTAACTATCGCTTCAAGGATTAGCCAGTCATAAGATCATTATGTTTTATCAGAGAATGCATTTTACTTCCGGGGACCAGTTGAACACGTATAGACTGGAAGTTGCCTCTTTGTATGTCTCATGTACACGTAGGTACACACATGTGTAGCTGTGTGTTATGTATAAGTTGCTAATTGCCTGTGTGTAGGGGGTGAGGTGTATGCGTGGGGCACCAATAGCATGGGTCAATGTGGACAGGGACACAACAATGGGTCCATCACCACTCCAGCCAAAGTACAGGGACTGGAGGGCATTCAAGTACAGCAGATCAGTGCTGGCACCTCTCACTCCATAGTTTGGACTGCCATGCCTATGAACAGGTGAAAACGAAATTTAAATTTACATATCGTTAGAGTATTATAGCTAGAATGTTTCGAGAGGGTTTTTATTGTACTGAATGTATAGTACGTGTATGTATACGTAGCTCATTGTAATAGTAATTGTCTATTATTAGAAGTGTGTTTGTTTGTAGACGAGCCAGTGTAATGTGGAATTGGCCATACTGTGTCAGTGTGGCTGAAAAGACATTCAAGACCATGATATCACTTCTCACCAACTACGGAGACATCTCTTCTGACAGCCCAACTCTACCTTTTCCCGACACACAGTGAGTTTTAACTACATGAACATTTTCAAGGCAAAAATTACACCGTACACACTCAGTACGTAAGTACTGTATTAGTGATAGTGAGTATAATATTCACAGAGTAAAATTACATTTATGACCTCCCCTAAACACACACAGAGCCCAAGAGTCCTTCCTGCACTCGTTGCTCACCCTCACCAGTATCCACATCAGTCTTGTGGCTCCACTCGGCCCCTCTTGTGTACGTATGGCCTGTGGAAGTCAGGTTAAACCACTGAGGAACCTTCTCTTCAAGTTCATAGACTCACAGCTGCCCCCTGCATTAGATAAGGTACATTTTATGAGTGTCTGGCTGATTAAATAGCAAGGTAAAGAATTGTATATTTACTGCTCAAAATCCACTGTTTTCTGGCGAAACCATGAACTGGTGATTTTCTCAAAATCGGCCTGTTTCAGCAGTTAACTTTGAGAGACCATAACTTGAGTTAGTGCGTTTTGTAACTCTTTCATAGACGTTTATATAGAAAATGCTTTCTACTCGAAATCCACTGTGTTCTGTCATGAAAAGTGAGTAACTTTGTGTGTTTGTAGGTGACTGGTGAGGCTCTTGAGGTTGGTTCATCAGTGCTACTTCCACCAGTGACTGATAGACTCTTTTTACTCCTCTCCATTCTCCCCGACCACCCCTCACAGCTTGCAACACTCACCACTGGACAGGTACGTATAATCATATTATGTGCATTCATCAGTGTTTTCCCTTGAAAAAAAAATCAGGGGGCGAAACCCCCCCCCCCCCCCAGGGGGTGGGTATGGGAGGGGGAGGATCTCCCACCCTGCCGGAGGCGAAATGTCTCCTCCTTCTCCATAGCTAGCTAGTTGCTTAGTACTAAAACGCACCTAGTTAAATCTGGTAAAGGGTGGCGCAGTGCCCTGCTTCCCTGCTTTAGGGGAAACACTGCATTCATACTGTGTGTTGCATACCATGAATGCAAGCAGAACAGTGCATGTATGTAATTTGGATTGCTATAGCCACAGTGTATAACAATGACAATTGCTCCCTGTTGCTCAGCGTCACCATCTCAACATTCTCATGCAAGGGTTTTCTGATAGAAATGAGTTTGTGGGTCTGGTTTATGATGGCAAGGATAGCGAGAGCTCACCTAACCCGTATACTGGCAAGCTTTACAATCTCTGTCGGAAAATGATCAACTACCTGCATTTCTCAGTAGTAAGTCCTAATTTGTAACATACAGTTTTCAGCATGTCTTGGTTAACTGCATGTACACTGTACATAGGAGATTTAGGCACTGTAAGTGTACAGTGGTTGCAATGTATACGTATGTGCATTCAGTAGGATACTCACTAAGATTTGTAGTCTACAATTATTATCATTCATTTCAACACAGATCTCTGCTCTAAATGATACGAAAGTGATTCCTGATCTCGAGATCAACTCCCCTCTCCTCAAGACGTTTGAAAGGTTCATTGTGTCTGTGTTGATTGTGAGTATGGCGTGGATTGAGAGACAGTTGTCGACAGAAGAGAAGGACTTGCCATCCTGTTGGATACCCAACAAAGGATCAGAACTATACGTATGTACAGTATATACAGGATATATGTAATAGTTATAACACGGGCGCGAGGGATGTATGGCATATATTGCACTGAAGCCCGAGGGCGCAGCCCCGAGGGCTGAGTGCAATATACGTATGCCATGCATCCCGAGCAATGGCATATATTCTGCATAGCAACAACGTAGCAACGGGATATAAGTATCATTATTTCTGCTTGTGTATGAATCAGAATAAGGTAAATATTATGCGCCTTTGGTTTTGGCACTGACTGTCACTTATATACTTTCAAGCTTTGTTTACTGCGTCATACAGACCAAGCGAGTTATTGAGAAGAACTTCACTTTATTCTACGATGTTGTCAAGGAACATTCGATGGTGTTAATCAAGGAGCTGACCACCCTGGGCAGGAACAGTGACAATCCAACGATATTTCTCGACAAGAAGAAAGGTGGGAGCTCTGTACAGTGTATCTGTTGTATACATGATGGTTTGGTTTTTATACGTGATTGTATATTGGTGGCTGCTTGTCGTTACGTACGCAATGTGTACATTTAGTGCGACCTTTGTACATTTTTTCATTGTTGTTACTGGCTTGCATACATGTGTAAAATGCACTTTTTAAGACCACTGTACGTATGTCGTAGTTTTTACAAATTCTTCTACATGCAGATGTTTTGCTGAGTTTCTTGTGCTACCAGTTTCCTATCCATGTGTGCCTCTCTACCAGACACAAGATTGGCTTCGATGTCACCTTCTCCCTCGGAGAGCTCCTCCTAGAATTGGCAAGATGTGTTCATTCTGTGGTAGCTCTCTATCCTGCCCACTTGGTAGAGACAGAAGAGAGAAAAGAGCTGCTTTCTGAACCAATCAAGAGTCAACACTCTGCATGTAAGCAAGCAGCCCTCACACTTCATGATGCTCATCTCCTTTTATACCAACACTTAGACAACCAAGGTTGAGCGTCACAAACATTCTACTTAGTAAGTGTAAAATCCTATATTTCTCTATCGTACAGCAAAGAAAGATGTGGATGTTGACTTACTCAAACTTCGTACTTTGGAGCCCAAGGCTATTGTCAAGATGATGGACTTTGAGCGACTTTTGTGCAGAAGAGCAGCCAAGCTCACTAAGCATGTCTATGCTTCAAAGGTACCGTATAGCGGGTATATTTCGAGGGTATAAATTTTCGCGGATTAAGCCTGTACCACGAAAATGTATACCCACGAATTTAATATCGCATGCATGCAGCGCAAGCTGTAGAAAGGCGCTATTCCACGAAAATTAAATCCGCGAAAACCTTTCTAACGGTCATTCCGCGAAAGTTTATACCCTCGAAATATACCCGCTATACGGTATACACAGTAGCAGGTCTTCATGTACTCCTGACAGTAGGAATGTGTTGTAGTGTGTACTTTGTAGTGTGTACTTACATTCTATAATTTCTGAATGCGTACATAATAGGCAAGCTATGATGGTGATGATTGTGGTACTGTTCTCTCTAAAGTCAAACCTTCCATCACAAACTCTCACTTTCTTTGCAATGGCCTAATCGGCAATGAACAAGAAGTAGCAGAAGGTAAACAAGTGTCTTTAGTAACCTCCTTATACTTTTTCTATACTGTACGTAAAAGTTCCTCTTCAAGCTCTATTTTTATACGTTCTTAGTAATTCGTATTCTGAATCAGTAGTATTATATATTATTGACGTACCTCTTCTTTATCAGCATTTACGCTGTGGGTGTCACTGTGCAAGCACTTGCCGGGCTCAGTAGAGAAACTCCGCCCCCATACCAACCAGTGTGGTCAGGACTTGATGGATCCTCTCGAGGACCTACAAATTGATGAAGACTACTATCACGACTATATTGTCCTTATAAAAGTGTTTGAACTAAGGTTTCCGGATAAAGTGTTTTCAAAGAAAATTGGAGATGTTGAACCATGCGATCTGAGCCAACTGTCACCACTGCTCTCACTGGCTGTGGGGTCAAAGTTCAATAAGCAGGCCACTGATCTCTATGATAAAATGATGGAGGTGGCCTCGTTAAAAGGTTTGACACACGAATTCACGTGACGGTTATGCAATATGAACAAGTAGAATATTTTATGCACCTTTGCATACTACTTTATTGTAAAAACGGGTACTAATTTTAGCGAATTTTAGCGATTTGTGATTATCGCTAAATTTTGTCCGCGTTTATTAAAGTTGGTGAATTTGGTGCGAATTGCCAAAATTAATAATTAATACCATAAAAACAGAAAAAAAATCTGAAAACGCCGTCTTTACAATTAGAGTACGTATCAAGACAAATGTTTTTATGTTGTACTTTGTTTTCAGACTGGAACACATTCAGTGATGAGGCTTCAGTGCCCCAGTTGAGACAGGTCTCGTGTGCAGCTCTTGCCTGTCTTCTCAAGCACACTGGACTGCTCACATACGCACTGAACTGCACGTACGTAGAGTATAGCGTGTAGAATGTACTTGCATGATAATACAGTGATTGATCTGTACTGCATGTGTGTGAGAACTTGTGAATGCTCGCATTTTCCTGTGTATCGAGCATACATTTTGTGTAACGATGTTTTTTCTGACAATTCCTTATTATAATAATTGAGGTCGTTAAGTATAAATAAACGTGGTTCTCTTCTTTCCAGCTCTCGACCCAAGAAGAAACTGTGTGACGTGTATCGCTCTGTGTTCTCCATTCGTCGTGAGGTGTTTAACAATCGCCCTGTCGCAGACTCACAGGACGAGGTGTCAACAGCTGACAAGGAGCAGTTTCAGAGCTGCTGTAACATCATCTGTATCAACCTCATGTTCCTCACTTGTCTCCTGGATGCTGCCATGCCGGAAGAGTCAGGTCAATGGAAATACATGTATTGTATACATCTGTATGTTAGTGACAAATCCAGAAAATTTGTGGAGGAAGGTACAAGATATGGCGCCCGCAATTTTTGAAGCCACACCCACTTTTAGTTTGTCTAATTGGAAAATTACCGTGGTGTATAGCTACTAGGGGTGTGGCAAGAGCTATAGCCGGCCACAATCTAGCTCTAGGTCTATAGTAGCGGTCAGTTTCAAGGTACTGCGTGATCATCTACAGCACATCTACAGCAGGTATCCTAGGTTTGATGTGACCGAAAGGGCGGTTCCATGGAACCCCATGAACCTCCTCTGAATCCGCCACTGCTGTGGCATATGTTTCCATACGTATCTTTTGTTCACGTTGCTGCCTTACTTTACAGAGCCTATAGTGCCCCAGATTTGCACCACCATGGCACAAGGTTCCAACAGTGCTGATGACACGTTGCGTAGTCCTGATAGCGTGATACAACGAGCAATGTCCAGCAAAGACCCTCCTGTAAGACTGCTCTCCCATCCGGGTATACAAGAGGCCTCCTCAGAGACCAACATGCTGGGTCCCGTAAGTTTTTTTGATAAATGTTAAATGTTTGTGTACATTCGATAAGAGCGCCTGTGGAAACCATTGGTATGTACACTTGCTCGATGTTTTGTTTTGAGTTTCACAACTACTTAATGGTGTGTGTGACGAGGTGGCCGAGTGGTTAAGGCGATGGACTGCTAATCCATTGTGCTCTGCACGCGTGGGTTCGAATCCCATCCTCGTCGATTTTTTTTGCAAATATTAAATTTTGCTATAATCACCCCATAGTACATAATTTACTAACTTGTACACATGTTTTTATTTTTAGGATCGCCCTGGTGTGGAGCACAGCATCAGTGTCAATCCGTTCTCATACTCCACTAAAGAGGGATGGTCTCTCCCCGCTGTCAAACAAGCTCTATCACATCTACGTTGGCAGCGTGATCGCCTGCACCATCTTCATGTCGGCACCTCACACGGTTCAGACTCCCCTCTTGCTAAGACCTGCTCTGTGGTGGTGGACTGTGCCGTGGAGGTGTTTAGTGCCAATAATGACAATGAAGAACCGTATCTGGACAGAATCCTTATTATGCAGCACATGCTAATTCAGCAGCACAGGGCATTGGTGAGTATTAATGCCACAACTGGTTGCGTCTATATTCTCTATAATAATAATTATTATGTACGTATACCTATCATTCATTCATTACAGAGGCGTCGAAATGCCCTGAAAAGGATAGTGAATTTTCTGTCTCGTACTGACAGCTCAGACTGTATCTTGCCCTCATCCAAGCTGACGTTCTTGAGCACATGTCTGGCCCACAAAGTGCATTACTCTGTGAGTTTACACTTGGGTGTGTAATACTACATTTGTATGTACACGGATTATACTTTTTTCTGTTGGCTGTGCAAGTTCTTATACATGTACGTACGTAAGAGTGTACACATGCAAAACAGCATACGTATGTACATGTACGCAGCAAGTATACTGTACCACGTAATAGTGCATGGAAAAAGATTTCGAAGTCACCAATTAGTGATCAGCTGTGTGGGAGAAGTAGCACTCTCTAGCTCTACAGCACAGTACAATGATCTTTAGCTGTTGCATGCATTCAGACTGTTTTTGTCTTAATTAAAGGATGGTATTGTTGTGGCTCCCAGTGTTTTACAACACGAGGTCAAAAATTTAAGCCACAACTTGCTGGACAAAATGGTCAAGCAGTTTGTCAACCTCTCAGGTAAGTGCATTGCTAGGATAGGCAAGGTTCTACGTATTACTATACATATACTATAAGCCCGTTTACCATCATATTAAAAGCAAATCCTGATAATATAGCAAACAATAAATGTCCGGCAGATATATTCGCCGCTAATCGAACCCCCAATGAGATGGCCCGAATCATATAACTCATCGTCTCAATAAGAATA
>VSKX01036308.1_pt1 | contig 12862 bp, 10 predicted proteins | sample 4799481 | NCBI WGS metagenome assembly VSKX01 (sample SAMN12179537, study PRJNA552185) | sponge metagenome | biome: deep-sea hydrothermal plumes; feature: spots directly above weak diffusing fluid; material: sea water; isolation source: sponge from the Swan site of a hydrothermal vent ...
GTCCACCACCCTCACAAGGTCTGCCCCCCTCACAGCTGTCACAAGGTCCAACACCCTCACAAGGTCCACCACCCTCACAGCTGTCGCAAGGTCTGTCTCCCTCACAAGGTCCACCACCCTCACAGCTGTCGCAAGGTCTGTCTCCCTCACAAGGTCCGCCACCCTCACAGCTGTCACAAGGTCCGCCACCCTCACAGCTGTCACAAGGTCCGCCACCCTCACAAGGTCCGCCCCCCTCACAGCTGTCACAAAGTCCAACACCCTCACAAGGTCCACCACCCTCACAGCCATCGCTAATGCCAATTCAAGGAATTCTCCCAGTTGCTCCAATTACAGCATACCCTACCAGCACACTGCCAACTGATTTAGGGCATATTGTGGCACACACTCAACAGCTGACCCTCCAGTCTACTGCTGACTCAGCCAATATTATGTATCAACAAACAGCTGGCCCGCAGTCGATGATATCCACACAGCCTCTCCTCGTACAGTCCTTGTCAGCTGTAACACAGTCCTACTCTGAGCCTACGTTCTCAGTAACAACCGCTAATGTTGTACCACCGATTGAATCTTCTACGCTGAACGCTGTTTCTGTTCAAACCTTGCCTCAAGTGTCACTGCCTCCACCACCCTCACAGCAAGTGGCACCGCCCACACAGCTGGTGTCACAGCCTCCACCACCCTCACAGCAAGTGGCACCACCCACACAGCTGGTGTCACAGCCTCCACCACCCTCACAGCAAGTGGCACCACCCACACAGCTAGTGTCACAGCCTCCACCACCCTCACAGCAAGTGGCACCACCCACACAGCTAGTGTCACAGCCTCCACCACCATCACAGCAAGTGGCACCGCCCACACAGCTAGTGTCACAGCCTCCTCCAACCTCACAGCAAGTGGAACCACCCTCGCACTACTCACACCCCCCACCGCACGACCCACACCGTCCCAACACAGACCATTATCGAGAACAATATAGCTATCCACATGATGACTACCAAAGACATGATGACTACTACGACAGCTATTCGAGAGAGGGCCAATATCGTGATGATCACTATCAACACCCCTCGGACTATTACCCCCCTCAGTCACGTGACCCGCGCTACTATAGACCACACCCACAAAGTCGAGCCCCGTACGCAGATCATCATGGTTACTCGTCGTATAGAGAGCCGCACAATCGATATGATCAATATCACGATGGATATTACAACAGGCAGCCGCACCCACGAGATAGACACCAAGCACTCCACGACCCTTATTATGGATACAATGATCGTCACCGTGACAACGACCCCTATCAGAGCGAGTATGCGTCGTCTGAATACGATCAATCGGGTTACCATGACGACCAATACGGGGGGGCTTACGATGAGTCGTACTCGCAAACGGGGGATGCTACAAATCAGAGTGTATTTAACCCAATTGAGACTTATCAGGGCGATGGTGTTCCCGCAGAAACATCGGCCATAGCGGGCCAAGTGGATTACTTTGAGCGTGGCCAGACGTTCTATGATTCTCCGCAGACTAGACCCAACGAGGGACCCCCCACAGAGACGTATCGTCATGACTACGACCCGCAGTACGCCAGCTACATAGAGAGCAGCTACGATTATCCTGATCAGGGAATAGAGCCGCAGCAAAGTGAAGCAGTACAAACCACACCCCCTCCCACCCCTCGGCAGACACCAGAACTATTTGTGTACCCACACGTACGAGCTTCATTTGGTTTCGGAGGTCAAATTGTCACCATATTGCCTACGAAACGATCAACCTGCATTGAAATTTCACTGGTGAAGGATTTAGTACAATATGCTGAATCTGCAACGGTCACTGAATGTGTGGATTCTTTCCCCGGTCCATTTTTAGCAGGCAGTACACCCAAAAACACTGTAGTGCAGTACATAGCTACGGAGAGCAAAAAAGTGCGTGAGAAAATGACCGCTGTATCAGAATCAAATGGAAGCTGCTTGGAAGTAAAGCAGCTCGAAGATGAAGCCCTACTCTGGGAATTTCTTTTACTTCTCTGCAGGCAAAATGGCGTCATTCTCCCCATGGATATCTCTGACATGTTAGTCAAAGACGCTCCCGTTGAAGTGAACTCGACTCTCCATTTGGGCACTGTAGACAGAGAGGCAGCACTCGCAGGCCTTCGAAACCTCCTCCTAGCCGGCCAGAGGAAACAAGCTCTTGATATGGCCTGCTCTAATTGTCTGTGGGGACATGCACTCATGTTGGCTGATGAACAAAGTCGAAATTACGTCGTTAATCGATTCACGGCAAGTCTGTCGTCAACGGACCCCCTAGGGACGTTCTATACTCTGTTACTAGGACAAATGCCCTCAACTGTCAAAGTAGATGGTTTGCAAAGAGCTGGAGATTGGAGGCAGCATCTCGCAATGATACTTGCCAACCGACACACCAAACTCGATTCCAGCGCCATTGTTAGTTTGGGAGATGCTTTGCTGAGTAAGGAAAGATTACACGCTGCTCATTTGTGCTATTTTCTCGGTGACGTGCACTTTGGCTGCTACGGAGATCAAAGTTCGAAATACACCCTCCTTGGAGTTGAACAATCAAAAACACATGCTACAATCTATCCTAAACCACAAGATCTCCGAAAAATGGAAGTGTTTGAGTTTGCCATGTGTTTGAGCAAGCACGATTTCTCTCTGCCAGGTTTCCAAATGTACAAGTTTTTGTTGTTGCTCAAGCTGGTAGAAATTGGGCACACTTCTCAAGCTCTGAAATATTGCGAGCAGATTGGTAGTTCGGTAGTTAAAGGCCCCAAACAATACAGTCTGGTGTTCCTCAGTGCCCTGTCCGATCTCTCAGTGAGACTACATCACCTGACCAGTCCTTATGGTGTCGTAGAGAATGAGCTACCATTATGGTTAGCTAGTCTCGAGGGGTGTGTGAGAGAGGTGGCTGAGTCAGACTACAATCCACACTTGTTTAGTCCTAGTCCTGCGTTTAGTTCCGTGAGCCAGACCTACCCACAGCAACCAAACACTGGGCAAGTGTTCTTTGCCACTCAAGGCCAGTTTATAACTCAACCAACGACGAGCGGAGGGAGTGAGGTTGTTTCCAGTTCAGTTGGCGGTGAGGTAGGTGTGGCCCACCCACCCCCCACTCGGGAACAAACTGAGACAGTGTCACCCCAAGAGGAGATACAGTCGAGAGGTCAACAAGAAGTGATGACCGTCCCGGCTACACCATGGGAAGGTGTGGCCTATACCCAGCCAGTGGTGCAGGAAGGAGACACTTTGGCTGGTAAGTGGAAGAGTGGGTGCACATGTAGTCATGTAGTGCGTATGCAATGTATGACATTGTGTTTTTTGTACACCTCTAGTACCGGTAGCTGTTGTCCGACTATACTATATATACAACTGTGCCCGTGCATACCTACTCAGTCAGTCTATGTGTACATATCTTCTTGTAGTATATATAACAATATTTCTAGCTGTATATACACTTTACATAGCATTTGCCCCCCCCCCCCCCCCACACACACACACACAGCACACTCACAGACCACGCTGCCTCAACAAGAGTTGCCACACATCCCACCATCCTCACAATTGAGTTTTGAGCCTAGTGTCGTTCCACCAACGTATATGATGGACCCCAACCAACAGGTGGTGTTCAATCAGCCTGCAGAGATGCCTTATGATCCTAACAACGCTCAACAAAACATGGTCAATTACATTCCAACGTATGGTGCGGTCAACTCTCAGATGACCTTTCCACCCGAGGGCACTCAACAGATGACCTTTCAGCCCGAGGGCACTCAACAGATTACCTTTCAGCCCGAGGGCACTCAACAGATGACCTTTCAGCCTGATGGTACTCAACAGATTACCTTTCAGCCTGAGGGTACTCAACAGATTACCTTTCAGCCTGAGGGCGCTCAACAGATGACCTTTCAATCTGAAAGTACTGAACATATGACATTTGAACCTGAGGGCACTCAAAATAAGACTTTTGTGCCTGATCCAAATACTCTGCAAACAAACTTTGTGCCTCCCAACAATCCTCAGATGATGTTTAATCCCTCTGGTGGCCCACCCCCTGCTCCGTCGTACTGGACCAACTCGGGTGAGGAAGGTGAGGGGCAACAGGTGGAGGCCGAGTCACATGACAATCAGGTGACCAAGGAAGAGACAAAAGAAGTGAAGAAGGAAAAGAAAGAAGTGAATAAAAATGAAAAGAAAGGTAAGCTGGAAAATGTCATACTTATAGTTTTGTTTGTGCATAATTATTGTTCGTGCGGAGAGTAATTTTATTGCCTACATTTGTATATGTACGTGTACACTGTAAATACTTGATACAGAAGTTTCCGGTAGATTTTTTGCTTCTGTTGTAGGTATTTTGATTGTACAGCATTTTGTATTGAGAATCTGTGGCTGTTACTGTGAGTATCTGTTGGGTGCTCGCTCATTGACAGTGTTTACTGTATCCCCGCCTACCGTGTAGCGGTAAATTTTGTGGTTTTCGTAGTTTAAAATTTCAAAAATTTCACCCACGAAATATAAGTCGCTCTCGAAACTCGTGCATTGCTAATCATGGAAGGTGTGGCTTCAATCTGCAGCAACCACGAAAATATGACCGACGAATTGAATAGCTTTTGGAGAACCACGAAAATTTAGTACCACGAAATTTACCCGCTATACAGTATGTGCACACATTGCAGAGCCCAAGAAATCCAGCGGTGGAAGTGGTTGGCGGTTTTGGAAGTACATTTTGCCGGCAAACAAAGAGGCTCATCTCCCTGCTGACAAGGACAAGACTGTGAGTTGAATTGAGCTTCAAAACGAGCATGTGTGCAGTTAGTATAATATTATTTCTTAAGAAGACCTTGCCCTTAAATTAAAAGTCTATATAATGAGTCGCGATATCTATTGTGCTGACGGCTATAATTATATAGCTTTGCTGAAAATGGTAGCTGCTTGAGAGGTTGTGTTTAGATTGCCATAAAGCCCACCTCCCTCCCTCTGCCAATTAAACATGTGCTTTGATGGTCAAAGGGGGGACTGTGAGGACCTTTCCTTTAATTACACATCTTCCTCGTTTTCAGGCTTACTTAGCTGTTGGTGGTGTGTGATTCAAAATCAAGTGTCATGTGACTTTTGGTGCTTGTTTTCGTGCAGATTCAGTGGGATGATAAGCTCAAGAAATGGGTGAATTCTGCAGCAGATGAAGAGGTCAGTGGAAACTATGCTTCAGTGATATTTCTAGTTAAATTTCAGTCTATTACGTGATATGTTTAATTAGCATATATATATATATACTTTAAAGGCGGGTTCACAATACAGGCATGCAACCGTTGACGTGACATGGTCGCAACGCTGTCGCAAGAATAGGATTCAAGTCCATTCCTGCGTCAAGTCGTGCAACAACCCCCCACAGAGCAACGCGTTTGCGTGTATTGTGAACCCACCTTAAAAAGACAATAGAACATTGTATTGTGATTCATGCAACCCTCTTTATCCCACAGGAGGAAGCTCCTCCCCCTCCTCCACCCTCCGACTCTCAGCTGAAGGCCTCCACATCCCACGCACCCTCACAACCTGTTAGTATGGGCGTGCCTAGTGAGGGGGGAGCCCCCACTCAATCCAACCAGTACTCAAGACAAGTAAGTTTACATTGGCATTTTGAGTTTGTTTTGAAACTTCTTAGTTTGAATTTTATGAGTTGTGTTGTTGTCACAGTTTCTACTCAATATTTACTCTGCTGGACTAGTGTGTTGAGAATTGTCTATTCTTATAAACGGGTATTAAATTTCGCATGGTAATCAAAAATTTTACTTTCTACTCACACTGGCAGGGCTCTTCTTTATATAAATACTCAGGCAAAATACTCAGGCAGGCGTCAAATGATGTAATTAGCAATCATCCCTCCACACACGTACACAGGGTAGCAAGTCACGAGGTCGTCTCGGGGCTCGCTCCAAATACGTGGATGTACTCAATCCAGAAGGGTCTACCAAGAGTGACCCTCTACCACCCCCTGGACCACTGGGTGCCCCCCTGATGTCGGAAGGGCAGTTCTCAGGATCTTTCTTTGTTCCTCAGCTACCAGTTGGAGGTGATAACCTGTTGCTATCCTTCGTTCAATACAACTTTACTTGTATCAATAAAACATGCTTTTATCCCTTGCTTCACTTGGTTCAAGTCCAATTAATATAAACATGCTTCCATGAGCTTGTGTTTGGCTGCTACTATAATTATATTAATTTAGGCTGTAGCTTTTTGTTTTGCTGTTCTGATTTTCGTAGCTTATTTAGAGAGCGTGTTTTTATGTTCAGGACATATTTTCCCTCTCAGACACCACTGCCGATCAACCGTCGTCTAGAGAGACACAACAAGCAAGCACCGAGCAACAGCTGCCTCCAGTCAGTCACCGTGATAACCAGCCTATGATTGCTCGGCAATCGCCTTCTGAGCAAATACCAGCTCATGGTCAACATGCCACAGCACAGGGACAGCAGGAGCTGCTGAGTCAGCACCCGGAGGGGACATGGCACATACAAAGTGACCGCACCTCCCATCCACAGCAGGGGTTTCAGCAAGAGCAGCAGCAGCATCAGCAGCAGCCTGGGAGGTGAGTCAGTGTGCAGTGTGGCACGCATACACTGTCCATGTACACTGTGCAGTCCGTGTACACTGCAGTGTGGCATGCATATACACTGTCCATGTACACTGCAGTGTGGCATGCATACACTGTCCATGTACACTGCAGTGTGGCATGCATACACTGTCCATACACACTGTGCAGTCCGTGTACACTGCAGTGTGGTAAGCATGTACACTGTCCATGTACACTGTGCAGTAGACCGTTAAGAGTCCACGGCTTCTGTTTATTATTATTTAGGGAGAATCTGTTGTTCAGCAAGTATTTTATAGGCAGTGATATGCGCTAAAATGAATCTGAGCTGTGTCTATGATTCCAAGAGTGTCTCTATTGGAGGGCCCATGATAGTGTCAGTTAAGGTAGTAGCAGCCACTGTCACAAGACTCAACTGTAGGAAGAGACTTGAGAAGTATTTTTAATTGTTTAAATGCATCTCTTAAGTTAAGAAAGTGGACAACTGACCGGCTCTTGAAACTACATGTAGCTAGTTTCATAAAATTAATAATAACTTTTGGACTCTATCATCTGCTGCTATACTACATGTATGTTGACTGTTGTGTTCTAATAACCATAACTTTAGTTCTGTTGGTCTAGTTCCAATAATTTTGTGATTTTCTGAAAGCCCAGAAAAAACTCTATCAGATGGCATGTTCAGCTCAATTTTTCAAAAAACAGTCCAATTTTCTCTGAAAATAGGAACATTTGGACTAGAAAGCATTTGGTCATTTGAGCACACCATCTAGAAGGTCTATATTAGAGCTACCCAATGCATGTTTTAGTTTTGAATGAAATTGAACACTTTTAACTCAAGTTAAGGCCCACTTAATACCGAGTTTAGCTGTACACACACATCAATTTAGTAGTGTCACTCTGGCTGTTTGTTGTATGATAGAGGCCTAATATACAGTACTGTAGTACATGATTTTTATTCCCTTAAATTGTGCATTTGCATTTTACAGAGCCGTGTCTACTGAGGCAGTTCAACAGAACATCAGTAACTCCACCCCACAGGTGAGTTAAGGGTTAGGGTTTGGGTTGGGTACTTACAAGTTTAGTAACTGCTACCACTGTTGTCAACTATCACCATTGTTACCCCTCACCCACCCTCTCTGCAGTTTTTCAATCCAAGTGCCTTTGCGCCAGTTGGTGAGTATCCGATGGGCCCGGGGGGATCAAAAGTCGAACAGCAGGATGACACGGTTAGCCTATAAAGCATCACGTACTGACTCCTCCCATGCACAGACCATACACACATTCCTTTACACGCACCTTACGTACACAGTCATCCCTCCTCACACCACACACACTCCACTCCCACACCACACACACCAGATGTCCTCTGTGAGCATGATGAGTGAGACATCACAGGAAGTAAGCAGACTCATGGGCACACAGGTGATAAACAATCTTTGTTATTACACAAAGAGCAACTTGAAATTGCTCAGCTCTATGTAAAAAAAATCAGCTTAGTGCTTATCCTTGCTCCCAGATCACTAGATAAAAAAATATCTTTTCCCATCAGTTTTATTAGCCTGGGAAGGGAAGGAGTCTAATGTAGTTTTGCGTTCATTTGACCACCGGAAGTAAACTGGAAGCAAATGTTCACAGTGAACATAGTTTTCATTGTCTTTGACTGGTAAGTGATCATCTCTTTTCAAAGCTATAATAATAATTATTCTTGCTTACTGTCTAATGACAACAGTGCAAAGTGGTAAACTGAACGCGGACATTAGATTATGATATATGGTTTATCTCCTTTTTTTCTTTCTACTTCAGACCTCGTCCACCAGCTATAATCGTCTGAGACGTGGTGGTCAGAGAGGTTACCCTTCCGTTAAACAAGCCCTGCCCACTTCTAGGAGACCACCTGGACAAGCTCCACCCCAAGTGGGAGGACAATGGCAATAGCATTATAGAGACAATTATAATAAATTGATTATATGTCATCAAGGTTTGTGATCATTTAATTTTCAGCTACAAAAAAAAATATTGTGATTCTTGAGAAAGAAGGGAGATAGCTACTAGACGTCTTGATACATGTAGTCACGGCTGGGTTTTCATACATTTTAAAATTACTGCCTGTCTACTTAATTTGAGGTTCTCGCTTGGGTACGTATCACTTGCACCTCAACTCCTATAATTTTACAACTATAGACGAATTGGTATACTTATAGTCATATGGCTGGGATTAATCAATTAATGGCATTTCCTACGTACTGTCATGCTATAATATTTCCTGTCTACTTTGAGGTTCTTGCTTGGGTACATGTCACTTTCCCCTAAACTCCTATAATTTATAACTACATCAGTTCTGCAGCAAAATGATCGAAGCAACTCATTAAAAAAACTGTGTCTGGAATATCTCCAGAACTTTCAACTGTAATCTGTAGCAAATTGCCTTAATTATGATCAGTGTAGCTATAATTATAGAATAAGTCACAACTTTAAACATACCATACCAGTAGCTATATAGCTTTACATTCACAAAATACAAAGTAGCTATTATGAGCTAGGAGTTAGCTAACGTGCAAATAATTATTAAGTTTCTATGGCTGGACATGTGATTCTTCTGTCAAGTCCTTCGTAACCAACAACGATTCTTCGTCCGAGTCTGAGCTGTCATGTGACACACCAACCTCTTTAAAACCTGCATGTAAGAAACAAATATATAGCTATAAGTTTTAATGTAAGAATATTATACATACCGATTCTCCCAACAGCAGTGGATTTAGGAAGAGTGTCTGTGTCATAGAGTTGCTTGACATCCATGCGAGGCTTCTTTGAACGCAGACCTGTGTATCGAGTGAGGGGGTTGATGGTGTATCGATTCACATCCTTCTGTAGGTTTTGCATGTACACTTGTGGGAATATGGTCATGATAGTCTCTCTCTCCTCCAGTAGCTGGATCAGGTCAGCTCCTTCACGGCAGAACCCTTTGAACAGCCAGGCTGCATCAAACGCACCAAGAAACCCTCTATTACAGCCAGTTCCTGATGGCCAGAAGGGCTGTAGTGGGAGTATATATAATTATATGGATCAATTTTTTTCTTGCTACAAATATAATTATACTTACGCACATAATAATTTATTAGTAGGCATGACAATTGAAACATATATAGCTGCATGCATGGAAGCTAATCTACATGCATGTACAATACACTATACGGATTTTAACAGTTAACACGTCACACATATAATATATACACTATAATTATAGAGCCAACTATATAAATTATATACCATAAGGAGTGTGTCCCCAGCCACACAGAGAAGCAGTCTCTTCCCTTTCCTCTCGAGTATCTTTGAGGCATTCTCAGACTCGTGCATGGTTGTGAAGTCAAACAGGGCAACATCTTTTTGGTTGTGGTGGTTCATCGTCACCTCAGGGTCGGGCAGTCCTGAGCAGGTGACAGCTGCAAGTTCAGCAAAATCAGCAAGAGCTTCGCTATCCACATTGTTTCTCTTCAACAGCTCACGAACGTTCTTACTGTCCTGTATAATACAAGAGAAGCCTGTATAAAAATGAACAAATTCCTCTAGCAAGCTAGCTATAGCTATATGCATGCATAGATTGAATGCATGCATGCATGTGGATGCATGCATGCATGTGGATGCATTTTAGTACGCCTTTACCTACTAAATTCTCACCTTTTCCAGTACACCTTTTTGTAGGAGACTTGCTTTACTGGCGGTCATTACAAAGTAGTGGGTCTCATCTCTAAAATAAATCAAGTTCTCTAGGTGAATTCCATGCTCTGTGGAAAGAATTCCAAAGGCTTCAGAACAATGCATCACAGAAAGGCCACCTAGCTCCTTCACTGCAACGTCCTTTGACGTGTTGCGATTCACAAAATTAATTGTGATTCCAAGAGCTAATTTGGGATTGTAAACACGTGAACGAAATCCTGGTAAAGTATGCTTGTTCCCGTCAGCAGCCAAAATAGTATCAAAGTCGTATGTGGAGAGAGAGGATATTTGCGGTGAAGTGAGCACTCTCCAACCTTCACCAGATTCTTTTGGCTCCACAATTTCGTCAAAGGAGACCTCCCTATGCACTTTAACTCCCAGCAGCAGACAAATCTTTAGCAAGATGCTCTGAAGAAACTTCGTACCTATATAATAATTATGTACATTGGTTCAGTATTTAGCTACTGATAATTATGTGTATGATATCTTTTAGCTATTGCCGTTATAACGAGTAATTGATACTGACAAGTTGACAACTCACTTATGTGCTCGATTGTCCCATAAGCAAATCTTGAGTACAATATTTTTGCTCCAAGATTGCGTAAATCAGTGATGCTAAACCGCCAAAGATGGAGGCAGTTATTGCGAGTGAATTCAGATCTCTTCTCGACGAGGTCCACCTCTGCTCCGAGCAGTGCTAACTCAATGGCTGCACGGAGACCCACTGGCCCTGCCCCCACCACCAGTGCCCGCCTGCCGATACATGCCCTCCCTGCCTCGTACTCTGGCAGGGACAATCGAGCATCTAGCAGACTAAAGATAGACTTCGCTTTCCAATGTGTGAGCGACTGTTTGATTGCCGGGTAGAATCCTTCTTGTTGCTTTGGGTCCAGTCCGAGTTGAGTGCACATTTCTGCAAACAGTTGCATAATTTCTGGAAAGCTTGTGCTGCTGCAGAATTTTGTAAAGAGTTGATCAATTGAAGATGTTGATTTGCTCATTGCTGTACAGTAGATGAGGTTTTTGCTTCTTTTTTCTTATAAATCAGTTGTTTGCTGTTTGCTATAGTAATACCATAATTTTATGCATGCCATGCGCTTATATACGCTCAAAAAAACGACGCAATACTTGGAGAGTGCAAAGACTTTGCACTTTGCCAAAGTACAAAAACGATCCTGCTAAATATAAGCCACAATGTCTTTATAAGGAAAAATCATAATTTCAGACGTCATACGAAAAACGTGTTGTCATTGCCACCAAATAAGGACATTACAACCTTAAAATAGAACAGTGAAAAATGTGCTCTTATTATTGATCGCCCTCGAAATCAAAGCTACCCAAGTACAGCCGCCCTCAATGTACAACCGCCCTCAATCTAAAAGTTAATGTAAGAAACCACCTGCATGGTAACTGCATGATTACACACACATGTAAGTGTCCACACACACTCTAAGCTATACAGTCCGAGGTTTTTTTCCTACTCCCACAACAAGACCAGTGATTGCAGCCAGGGTGTCCAGGGTGACCGTGACCACACCCACTATAGCCTCCAGGCATTCGACTCCCACATCCACAGCGAACATGTCTCTTCCCGCTAGAGGAGCACCAGGAGCAGCAATGGAACACTCCCGAGTGCTTGCCCCCCTTCGGTAACACGTCGACAAGAAAAGGACTGGAACGAACGTGCTTCCCTTGGATCAAAACAGACACACTGTGTTCCCCGCTGGTCTTAGGCATGTACAAGAACTGAACCACTCCCTTTCCCAGCTTGTTAAGCGTCGGAGTAACAAGAGAGCCATCTCTAGTCTGTATCTGACACTCAACGCTGTCTTCTCCGCTAATTCTTCGCTGTTTGAATCGATCATTAATTGTCACTCGGAACCTTGTCGTCTCTCCGTGTCGTGCTTCGAACAATCCACTACCTTCTGCCACAGAATGCGCCGCTGAGGGACCCCTGGAATCCAGCGTACCAAACATTTTAACCCCTCTGATTTCGAGTCCCGGGGAATCGGGCTGATATTGAATATAGTCATCTTCTCTGGGTGTCAAGTCTTGATTGGATCCTACGATAGTCTCCAGTTCTGCTATAACAGGTTGGTTTGTGGTAAATACAGCAGTCGAGCTGTGTTCTTTGAGAGCAGTGCCGGCAATGTTGGAGAGGGCTGATACAGAATCAAACACTTTCACGAGTTCTTCTTGTTGCTGACGAAGAGTGTTCAGTTTCTGTGTTTTGATGGCACCAAGTTCAGACAGTAACAAACGTTTCTGCTCCTACACAGGGAAATCAATACATCCTGACTGAGAAATTAGACATGACTAGCAACTCAAAATACACAATACATACATGTACAGTACATGTATACAAGTTGATCGTATAATTTATTATTATGATGTTAGTGAGAACTAAAGTCTATTCGCTTTCACCTGGTCCCCGGAAGTAAAATGTCTCATCGATACAGGGATAGCTAGCTATCTTTTGACTGGCTAATCCTACAAATGTTTTGAAGCTATAGTTAGAAGCAGCGTTTAATTAGACACA
>VSKX01005657.1_pt1 | contig 12861 bp, 20 predicted proteins | sample 4799481 | NCBI WGS metagenome assembly VSKX01 (sample SAMN12179537, study PRJNA552185) | sponge metagenome | biome: deep-sea hydrothermal plumes; feature: spots directly above weak diffusing fluid; material: sea water; isolation source: sponge from the Swan site of a hydrothermal vent ...
CATATTCTTAATCCGTTTTATTATTAAAAATATGAGGTTAAATTTGACGCATGCGCACCATCACATGCAATAGATGCCAGGCCCTTTTTCGACCTAGCGTTCAATTGGAGAAAAAACGGCCTGAGAACGAGGCTAGTTATGCCCATGCACGTACGCACCACAGTATGCACATACACCCTTGTCCTGGCCCACAGTTCAGAGTGGAGGAGCAATACGGGAGACTGGAGAATGCTACACAAGATAGTCCTCAGTTTGATGCCTTTGATTTGAATATTGTCTCTCTCATTGTACGGCTGCTCAGTGAGGACCCTCAAGTGGTTACCAACACAGTTGTAAGTAGAGAGGCCATCAGTGTGCTGTATGCGTATGTGCTTGCATGCGACCAGATATGCATGTGTGTGTTTGTATGCAGCACCAAGAGAACTTTGCAAAGACCTACAGTAACCTGTTATTAGCCAACAAGGTAGAAGTGACAAAGAGCCAGCAGCAGTTTCAGGCCTCCTCTTCGTAAGCCAAGCAAACTCTCTGTGTATATGCCTAAGTTCCTCTTTCTACTGCAGTTTGCTAGAGAGTCTTGAAGTATTTGTGCTTGGTATTAATGTTGATGAGGAGGGCACTGACCTGATCACAGAGCTCCTTCAGATCAGTGTGATGGATGTGAATGAGTTGACAGGAAATACCTACGTCCCTCAGCTCAACGCCAGTGGCCTTCTAGTGGGGGCCAATATTACGCTACCCTCTGAGCTGCTCCTGAGCGGTCGTAGAGTAGCTAACACAGTCCTATTGAGAGATACTCTGTTTGTGTTTAATCTGTCCAGTCCAAACGAACAGATGCTAGGCAACCTGTTTATATCAGCCTCACTCCAACAGTCAGTGAAGAATCTCAGCGAGCCAGTTATCATAGAGTTTTACCTATCTGATGTGAGTGTATCTAAAATAATTATGGAAACTAGTTGCAGAATACTACTCTCTCCCCACGCACACACACACATACACAGATGCCTGGCAATATTACGGAAAATGTAACCTGTGTGTTTTGGGATTTGTCTGCTAAAGGTGAGTTCTCACTGTGTTGGACATGAACTCTATTCTCTATACCCCCTCTCCTCACAGATGGTGTAGGAGACTGGTCACAGGAGGGCTGTCAAGTGGCGGGCCTTGAAGAGGGCAAGGTGACCTGCAAGTGTGACCATCTCACACACTTTGGAGTCCTCTTAGTACGTTATGAATTTATTGTGTTGCTTAATGTGGTGGTCATACTTCCATGGCCTCTTCTCTTGCAGTCCATCCGTCCAGTGGATCGCAGCCTTCCCCTGGAGATCATCACTTATATTGGCACAGGGCTTTCTCTTGTGTGCGTTGTAGTCATGCTGCTCACCTACCTCTGCTCTAGGTATGATATAACAAATAGCTACTTAGCTACCCATTGTTACTTTCTGTTAGTAAGTAGCTAACAAAATCGGGTTCATTAATTTTTTTTGTAACTCAAGCCATTGTCTAATATTTTGTACGGCTAAATACTATTTTCTGACTGACATTTCTGCTAGGAACACTGTACTGATTTTTGTGCAGAAAACTGCGACAGAACGTTCCTGGCAAGCTATTAGTGAATATGTGTATACCACTGGGCCTGTTCTACTGCTGGTTCCTTGTTGCTATACACGGTCGTTTCTATGGCTCTATCGAGTGGTTCTGCTTCCTATCTTCGTCCCTTGTACAATATTTTCTGCTGGTGTACCTGTGCTGGACTGCAGCAGAGTCCCTCCACATATACCTCAAGTTGGTCAGAGTATTTGAGAGCAATGTGCGGCATTATGTGCTCAAGGCTGCCTTGTGGGCCTGGGGAGTTCCTGCCCTACTCACTGCCCTCTGCACTGGACTGGGTGTACACTACCGAATGTGGGCCATCTATGATGACCAGGACACTATCTTCATGTGAGTACACCAAATCATGATATAACAGCAGTAGTTGCATACGTAAAGCACTGGGCTGTTTATACAAGGACTTTCTTTCTATCTTCCTGCAGTTGCTACCCCAGTAGCTGGCCGCTGTATTTTGGAGTGATTGCTCCCTTTGCTCTAATTTTCCTCTTCAACGTCATTATGTTTATTGCCGTCATGGTTTCCCTCACAAAACACTTTTATCGGAATAGTAAAAGAAACCCGTCGAAGCAAAGTCACGTGCAAGAGTTGCGTAAATTAATTTTTATAGCAACATCTCTCTCTGTGCTGTTTGGTCTAGGCTGGATTGCAGGTCTTCTAGCTGGAGTGCCTCAACAACAGGTCTCCTATGTGGCTCAATACGCGTTCAGTGTGCTCGTGGGGCTCCAAGGATTTCTCATATTTTTGCTGCATGGAGTCAGATCATCAGATGTAAGGGGAGTGTGGAAGCGATGGTGTTACCGAGTGTTTTGCTGTCGGACCTTGTTTCCTTCTAAGTTCCTCTCCACTACTGGGCCACTGCCCTCACCAGCAAGCAAAACTGCCCCATCTGTTTTTAGCAAGCTTGAATCTCCCCCAGTTTCTCCAGTTGATGGCAATCGGCATTCTGAAAACCCTCTGTATCAGTCTACAGACGCACTGTCCACCTCTTACAGTCCCACACACGACACAGCCGCTCTAATTACGCAGGAAGATGAGGAAGACGAGATGGAATGGCAATCTTTGGAGGTCAACTTTGAAGCGAATGGCCCCTCTGACAGTGATTCTGAGCCCGATCTTACAGACATGGGTCTAGTGCCATTCTCCAAGGGACAATTGGGTACAGCTATGGGATACCAAGACCACACCGTAATAGACGAAACCACTCAACTGTAGCATTTTCACTTAGGTTAAATGTTGTGTTTAGTGTTAGTTTTGCATGAGTACTTTACTAATTTTAGAACTGCGAAACAATGTGTACGTTTAGGTCTAAAGGCATGCGCACATAATTAATTTGTGTGCTGACTGCTGACTCCGGGGCCACCCACGCATTTGACCTTGCGGTGGTTTTATAAAAATACCACATGGTGGTTAATTAATTATCTTATGACCTCTTCTGATCTGTGATATAATTATGATGCAATTCTTTAATAATTAAAGCTGGATTGGATCTCTCCCTAGGCCCTGGCCCTAGCGCTGACAATCACATTTAAATATGGACAAAACAGAACACGAGGCTGAGATGCTGCTCTCCTCTGAGGAGGTAGATCAAGAAGAGGAGGAGGTAGCAGAGTGCCCTCAGACTGAGACCATTATCCATCAACAAGAACTAGAACCAACAAATCAGCCCACCTGGCGCGGAGCTCTCGGTCGTTTTAAGAGGTGGTGGCCTGTAGTAGAGCTTAAGGCTCTTCTCAAACTAGCACTACCCACTGTGAGTACACGTCTCTGTATGCTGTGTGTTCTCCTCCCACTATACACACATTTATACACAGACATGTAGCTAGCTACGTACACGCACTCGTTAGACTTGGCCGCTCGAGCTCGAGGGGTCTGACACATCAGATTAACTGATTTTGATATTTCCACTCATTTCGTTTACGAAATATTACGGTCGTAGGTCAGTTTTATACTTATCAAGATAATTGAGTGTTAGACCCCTCGAGACTGAGCGTAACCAGCTGCTTGAGTGTACAAGGATGAGTGACTCGACTGGGATCAGCATATAAAAGTTTTGTTCGTACTTTTAACTCACTAGACAGAAAAACACCCTGTTATGTTTAGTTTCTCCTCTAATGATTTTTAGTCACCAAAAAGATTTATACTTCTTTCTTTCTTTTTGGCCTCCCATTTGAGTCAATTTTAGTCCCATCAAACAGTTTGCATTTTTACTTTGCATTTGTGTTCACCACACGCACACACTCACATGCAGGTCCTTATGCTGTTCTTCCAGCAGTTTGTCTACAGTACTGCCATCCTATTTGCTGGCCATGTCTCCAGCTCCTCTAGAGAGTTGGATGCAGTCTGTGAGTGACACCCTCTGCTATTCATTGCTCCTGTTCACTTTCTCACCCACGTGCAGCTCTGGCCATATCCGTGAGCAATGTGACTGGATTTGCAGTGATAATGGGTCTATCCTCGGCTGCAGACACTTTGTGTCCTCAGGTGAGCCAGTCTAACTACCAGTATCTTCCTGTCAATGAGCCCTCTCTCTCTCTCTCTGTGTCTTGCAGAATTTCGGGGCCAAGAACTACAAAAGAGTGGGGGAAGTGTACCAGCAAGGTCACTACAATGCTTTGTCTATCCCAGAATTTAAACTTCTATAAATTCCTTAATTATGTTTTCTGTTGCATGCATACAGGTCTGCTCATCCTGGGCGTAGCTTTACTGCCTGTGATAGCATTATGGATCAACTCAGAGTCTCTTTTCCTCCTCCTTCAACAGCCACCGTGTGTGGTGCGTCTCTCCAGTCAGTTCCTAGGAGTGTTCACACTCATGCTCCCAGTAAGTCCATCCTCTTACGTCCATCCTCTTACATCTGGTTCATTGATTCACTCTCGTCTTCCCTCCATTCTCAGCCGCTTATTATTTTGACAATGACTCAGCGGTACCTCCAGGCTCAGAGTGTGGTGTGGATGTTCACAGCTATTGCTCTGCTCTTCAACATCCTTACTGCACTCTTCTGTGCACTCTTTTTATATGGCCTCCACTTGGGAGTCTTGTAAGTATGCCACTGAGGAACGTGTGATAAATGATATTAGGGTACACAACTTGAGGGTCATATTCACCATTCAGTAACATTTTAGCACTAATCACCCTCCGTACACTAGAGCCACATACTTTCAACTGTTCACTAGAATCACTACCTCATAACTGTAGCTGATGGATTATCCCCCTCCCCCTCCCTCCCTCCCTCCCAGCTCTATTGCTGTGGCTATGGTCCTGTCTGCTTACCTGTCAACTGGGTGTCTGCTATTGTACATAAAAGTGCGAGGCCTCCACACGTTGACGTGGACAAAATGGAGTATAAAGAGTCTCGACAACTGGTGGGTGTTCCTGAAATTGGGTATTCCCGGATTTTGTATGATAGCGTTTGAGTGGTGGACATTCGAGATCAGTGTGCTAGTGAGTGGTTCACTGGGTGAAACTGACCTGGGAGTGAACACTATCCTACTGCAGCTTCTCACACTGCTCTTTATGGTACGCATGTCGACTATTTGAGTCATGGTAACCATGCATGCACCCTCTTCTCTATAGTTTCCACTGGGCACTGGGACAGCTGTGAGTGTGAGGGTGGGCAATGAGCTGGGATCTGGCCGCCCCCTGATAGCCAAAAGAGCCTCCTACATTGCATTACTCTTACAATGTGAGTCCATGCAGCATCCTATTGTGTGTATAGTGTGTGTTTGTTCACATGATTCTCCCTTCAGTTGTTATAGTGTCTGTCCTGACCATTGTGTTAGGCATTGGTCACAATATCATTGCGAAAGTGTTTACAGCAGACCCGTGAGTCCAGAGAATTGCATGTGTGTGTGTGTGTGTTTGTTTGTTTGCTTCACTGTTGGTTGGTACCAGCATCATGCACTCCTGGTACCAGCTACATTAGTCTTGTGTGTTTGTGTACCAATGGACCTGTTGCCTGTGTAATGTACCTAGCGGGTTATTTTCGAGGCGTTTATATTTCGCGAACAGCCAATTACTTAAGAATGGAGATACTAAACCGCGCCCCCTCCACATTAATAATTATTTTTCAAGATTTAAATTTTCAATGATTGGCTGTGCTCTCGCGAAAATCGCGAAATATAAACGCCTCGAAAATAACCTGGTACTTGTATTGGCTATACAATATACTAGTGTTAGCAATTTGTGTTGACTGTATTGCAGAGATGTCATCAGTGAGGCTAGCTATACCATATTTGCTGCTATTGGCCTCATGTTCTTTGATCAGATTCAAGTAAGTTGGGGCTGTCCCTCTGCTGTGTTCACTCTTCCTCTCAGGGTACTATATCTGGTGTGTTCCGGGGTGCTGGGCTGCAACTTATGGCTGCCTGTATCAATTTTGTGGTGTTCTATATTGTGGGCCTTCCTACTGGTATTAGCCTGGCTTTCCTGACTGACCTGGGTACTCTGGGCATGTGGATTGGTCTGGGGATAGCTAGTTTCATACAGGTAAGCCAGTTTAGTATATATGTGCACAGCTTAGTTTATCTTACCTTGCAGTCTTTAATATTTCTGGGCATTCTCTTCAGCCTCAACTGGGACAAGCTCGCAGCTAAGGTGAGCAGTCTGTCAGTGTGTGTACGTGCGTTTACAGGCCTTTAATTGTGTCTGGCAGTGCAGCATGTCACTGTGTACGTATGTGTACATTGTCCAATTTTGTTTCTACAGGCCCAGAAAAACTCTGCGGGGCATGTACCTCCTCTGACAGAGGACAGTGTCAGTGTAGCAGACAGTGAGGAGGATGGCGTGAATCTTGTGTCTTTCAAAGACAGCAAAGATGAAGAGCCACTAATCATTGAGACTAGCCTGGCTGAACCATCATCCCCTTTGTCCGAATCTCCTAACCTGCCTGAGTCTGAGTCCCCTAGTCTGTCTAAGTCCTCTTCTCCTGTTTCGTCTGGCTCTTGTTTACGAGGTCGTAGCCGTCTGCTCCTGTGTCGTGGTGCTATGGTAATGGTAGGTGTGTGTCTTGTGGTGATCAGTGGAGCGTTGACTGGTTTGTTGAAACATGATGAGTTGGACAGTGTCTGTGCTGCTGGCAATAACTGCTGTGTACCTGTCACTCCCCCTACGACACACTGGACTCTAACATCCTCTGTCTCGTGTAACGTGTGTTCTATGTACAGTCACAGTGCTTTTATTGCCCCTACCCCACTCCCATCACCAGTCTATAAATAGTATTGATTTTAAGTTAATATTTTCATGTCATCATTATTTATTATTATTTGTACAATCCAAAATGAATTGACAATGAACAATTATCATACGTACTATAAGCGGCGAACAGCATGACAATAAGGGAGGGTAGTAGTGTTAGTTTTAATCACGGGATCTGGACCGTCTGTCACGTGACGGGGATTGTCTATCACGTGATGGGGATTTTCTATCACGTGACCTGGACCTCCTGTCACGTGACGGGGATTGTCTATCACGTGACCTGGACCTCCTGTTATGTGACCTGGATTGTCCATCACGTGACCTAGATCGCCTGTCACGTGACCTGGACCGAGACCTCCTGCGGTAATCTAGAGGTTGGATTGATAATGAGCATGTACAAGGTGCTGGACAACATACCTCTGCGAGGAGGGGAGTACCGTCGGCTATCATGGCGACGCTCATCTTCTCGAAAATTGTACTACAGTTGAGAGGGCACAGTCACAAAGCTTAGTGGTGGGAGGGGACTGAATTTAGGAATCGGTAGTGTTGCTTGGATCACAATAATATGACACAATTTGTCATGGGTTGTGAGGAAAATCGCAGATTAGAACATATTTCTATTTTGCAAGTGCGTCAGCGATGCAGTGTGTTTTTGTATAATTTACAAAATGAGGCAACAGTCAGGGTTTCATCCAGTAAGGTAAGGGGTGAATACTCCCCTAATAATAATGCCATACTGTACTGTACTGGCACATTATTAAGCGCATCTCGCACATAAGCGCTTACTCGCTTTTAAGCACTGGCTAATTCTAATTATAGCACACTGTATTTCCTTTGTTAGACACTTATTCACTTATAAGTGCACAGCGCCTTGCTGTGGTGCATGCGCTTAATAACATGCCAGTATGGTAGTAGATTTGTAGTGCCATTTATTAGAGATCGGTATGCGTCATTGTAATAAAAAAAACTGCATAGCTATCTCCTTCAGATGTGAAACCCTAAATCGACATTCCAAACTTGCGACTGAAAATGAATAGTTTGTTTGCCCAATTTGCGATTTTCTAAAAGCCTAAGTTAAACAGCTTAAAAAAACAGCTCAGTAGCTTCGACAAAATTTTAACGACATAAATTTCAAAATCTCATTTGAAAAGTGGTGAAAATCGACATTCTTAAGCATTGACCTTAGCTTGAGTTCACCCACTTATATAGTCTAGTCCATGGTTTGCTATTTTTTCAAATTTGCACATTTCAACTTAGCTTAGGCTCCACTAGATTAGTATAGCCATGACTACTTCCAGAGCAGGCGGGCGGCTAATTTAATTTTACACCTCTGGTAACTAAATAATGAATCTCATTAATACTTCCTACTGCGCATGCAGAGTAGGTGACCTTTAACCTAAAATGATCTTTCAAAAATAACGTGCGGGCAGAAATAAGCGAGTGATACTAAACTAATAATTGGCTTGGAGAGGCCTTACCTTGGGACCTCTAGCCCATTCCACTACAATGGAGGATCCTTTCATGTCTCTCCCGTCTTCACCGTCAATAGCATCCTGTGTGTGGGGGGTGGTGTGTGTGCAGTAAGAGGGGAGTGGGTACCTCAGCATCCCGCGGGTCCTCGTACTCTATAAACCCATAGCCTGAGGAGAGAAGGGAGTCAGGAGTGAGTGGGTGGGTGGGGTAGTGTGGTGTGGTGGAGCAACTCACTCATCTTGGGGCCTGGATGAATCACATACATGTACATCCTTAGATTTACTGTGGCTACAGTACAGTATATACGTACAGTACCTACACGTGTACACATGCCTGCCCCTCCACAGCTAGAATTTAATTTTATCCATGTATGCATGGAAAGGGGTGCACAAAAGGTAATCCTATCTAGGTGTTTCTCGCTATAAAAGTTTACCAGTTTTCATGTCACATCTGAGCAGTTTGCCATAGCGTTCAAACATGTCCTCCAGATCTCTCTCCCGACATGATCGCGGCAGTCGCCCAATGAAGAGCTGGTTCTGAGAATAACGCGGCATCTTTTTTGCTACATGTGGTAATCAATTTGTCTTGAGTCTAAATGAAGCCCACCAGAGAGGGTGGCTTGTGTACCTGTGTCACTGGCACTGCACTAGAGTAGCACTGTGTGTGTTTGCTGGTGCGAAAGAAGTTCGTGGTGAGGGAGAAAGGTGCGTTTAATTATCCCATGACAACTAGATCAGATCTGTCCCGTCCAGATGAGCGTAAGCAGTGACGAGGTCAACTTTCTGGTGTATCGATACCTCCTAGAATCTGGATTCACTCATAGTGCCTTCACATTTTCCCTGGAGAGCCATGTTCACCAGAGCAGCATCAATGGGAGCAGTGTGCCGCCAGGTGCCCTCATCTCAGTCCTGCAGAAGGGGCTTCAGTATATCGAGGCTGAGTCCAGCATTTCTGAGGTACTAGTCCAATTACCTTGTTAGTGTACTTATGTGTGTACGTATAGGATGGTAGTATATTGGAGGGAAGAGTAGGACTGTCCCTGGTGGACGCAGTGGCTCAGAGCAGCAGTAATAGTCTGGTAAACAGGTCCTCCCAGACGAGTATTGAGCCTAGTACCGTGGAGCCGGGTCGGCCGGGAGGTGGAGGAGACGAGCACCAGTCTACACTGGTAGACCCTTCCAGGATCACTGTGCTACGAGGGCACTCGTCAGAGGTGTTCACCTGTGCCTGGAGCCCAGTCGCTAACATCATCGTGTCAGGGTAAGCCGTCGGTCGGTCGGTCACATGATTGTCACACGACCGCACTGTCTTGTTCCAGGTCTGGCGACTCCACTGCACGGCTGTGGCATCTCAATGAGGATGGATCTCATGAGCCTCCGATGGTACTTCCTCACGAACCAGTGGGTGGAGTGACTCAGGAGTGCAACAGAGATGTGACGACTGTGCATTGGAACGTAAGTGTTTGTACGTATGTACATGAGTCCTATTCCCTCTCGTTCTCCTGTAGGCAGAGGGCAATTTGCTGGCTACCGGTTCATACGACGGAGTGGCTCGATTATGGACCCCAGAAGGAACACTCAAATCCTCGCTTACTCACCATTCTGGGCCTATTTTTGCACTTAAGTGGAATCCTCGCGGCAACTATATCGCTACTGGAGGGGTGGACAAGACAGCCATTGTGTGGGAGGTTGCTAGTGGTGAGGTGCGTCAACAGTTCTCCTTCCATCGCGCCCCTACGCTGGACGTAGATTGGCAGAACAACACCACTTTTGCTTCATGCTCCACTGACAAGCTCATTCACGTGTGTCGCGTTGGCAGTGACAGGCCCATCAGGACGCTACAAGGACACAAGGTAAGTCTGTGTGTTGGTGTACTAGTGTGAACCCCCCTTCCCGTAGAGCGGAGTGAATGCTGTACGCTGGGACCCCTCTAGCAGTCTGCTTGCCTCCTGTTCTGATGACCATACTGCTAAGGTGTGGTCTCTAAAGCAAGACTCGTGGCTGTATGATCTCAAAGAGCACTCTGGGGACATCTACACCTTACAATGGAGCCCCTCTCCTAGCCCCCTTCTTGCCACGTAAGTGACAAAAACGTACCTGTCTTGAATCAGTTTGTTTTACTCGAACACACAGGGCCTCTTTCGATTCCACCATTCGACTGTGGGAGATGGAAAGAGGCTCTTGTCTGCATACACTTCGTAAGCACATGGATCCTGTGTATTCAGTGGCTTTTAGTCCCGACGGTCGACTCCTGGCCAGCGGCTCCTTTGATAAGTACGTGTATGTGTGGTCAACGGCGGATGGGTCTCTAGTTCGTCAGTACAAGTCTTCCAGTGGGATATTTGAGGTGTGCTGGAGTCGCAATGGAGGAAAGCTTGCTGCCTGTTTTTCCAACAACACTGTGAGTTAGTACAGTAGGCATGGGTGCAAGGCTTTAGCTGTTTTGGTAGCTACCTTCAAGAGCCCATAAACTTGTGTTTCGTATGTTCAATTTCAAAGCTAAAGTGTCCATTCAGTAGCTTTTGAAAATGACTTTTCAGTGATGTGTTTAGATTCGATTTGTGAAATCACAAGGAGCCTTGCATTTTTTTCCTGGTTGCTAGCCATCTTTGTAAGTCTACTTTGGTTTTGTCAATCCAAGGTATACAAGCCTGAAAGTGAGCTGTATAATTCCACTATAGTTGGATAGTCCACTTTAAATTATGAAGACCACTCAATGCATAAAGACTTATAATCATATTTACCTCTGAACTTTTAAGTTACACTTGAAAAAAACGATGTGCGAAAGCTATGTGCGTGTTTATCATACAGGTCTGCGTGCTGGATCTGAGAGGACTTTAACAACTGCATGCACGCCAACCGAGTAAATTGCACCTATTGAACATGCTACACAAACACTGTATACTTCGATCCTTACTTCTCTACCTTCATTAATTTATTCTAACTTTGTGCCAACTACAAAAAATTGCATGCATGTGTACAGTCATGAGTTTTACTGATAATTCATGAATCATGTGGTCATAGGGATGCATTATTACATAGAAAATAAAGTTATAGATCAGTTTAGAGCCAGACAGTGGAGCTGACGTTGTCATATTGGAAGAGTAGGAAGAGCAACAGTGCTGCCAAGAAGATGGCAGCCACCACCAGGGTAGGGGACATAGTCACACTCACCAGCTTTGCCTGCAAACAAGAGTTGGCATCATTAATTGGCATAATTATTATACACACAGTAAAAAAAATCGTACAAACACACTCTTCAAAGGCAAAATAAAATCGTAGCTACTGTAGCAAATTTAGGGAACTACATACAAACAACAAAATTGTATTTCATAGCTCTTACTTACGTATCTAAACATGCTATGCTTATAGATAATAATTGGTGGGGTTAGAGATTTACGTACACTGAGGTCGAGTCCATTAGTGTAGCTGAGTAAGGAGTCTAGATCCAGTTGAGCGGTGTCCTTGTAATTATAGGGCCGGGAGCGAATCTCTGACACTGACTTCTTGAGTTTAGTGCATGCCCTAGTCACTCTGGCCGCCTACAAAGGCAGACAGACAGGCTGACATGAAAGTACACATACGTACACTTGCCTGCACCAGAGGCAGCACCAGTATAAAGAGCCACTGGAAAGACGATAGCAGTCCAAGCAGGCCAGCTAGAGGGTGGTCACTCTCGTCAGTGGTGTAAAACCCGTACACAGCTGTAGGGAGAATACACATACGTAAGTACGAGTACAGGTCCAGAGGACTCCTCCCAAACCTTGCACAGAGGCGGCTGCAAAGATGAACAGCAGTAGTGAGGTGGCTCGAGCCAAGTGACTGTTGAGGTGACTCAGAAACTCCCGCCCATTGTGAATCTCCTAAAAAGATCACAGAAGTAAAGAATTTAGAATTTAATTGAGGACCAACTAACCTTGACAGACTGGTCAACATCCCACTCCCTTGCCTTCACTCTCTCTCCAATGCTCCAAAGGAGGTAAACCAAGAGCTGACATTGTATGGTATAGTTGATCACCACAGCAGTATAGGCAATGTCTAGAGTCACAAATCCCCCTACAGTCAGTATTACTAGTACCCAGCGAAACACCAAACTGCAGGGAACGTGTGCCGATATAATTATACACTCAAATAGAGAGCGAAGACTTACCTGTCGCCACCTATGGGCTGGATGAGGTCAATAGTAGTGCCCTCTGCCAGTAGGTTGAGCACATACGCTCTAAGGATACTATTAACAAGTGAGAACAGGATCCAGACAACACCCAGAGCAATGAGTAATCTGCACAGAGAATAGTAGAGCAAGTGCCATCACACACTGTACATAACCATAGATGGTATAACCAAGCCTTACTGCAACGTGAGAGTAAGTCTCCTGTGAGAGTATCTACCGTGTCTGTCAATATGCCCCAGGAAAACCTACAGTGCAACACAAGTCACATCGATGACACTCACACACACACACACACACACACAAACTCACACTCACATCAATCACACTCACACACAGGGACTCACTGTCAGGGGACTCACACACAGGGACTCACACACAGGGACTCACACACAGGGACTCACACACAGGGACTCACACACA
>VSKX01079102.1_pt1 | contig 12861 bp, 12 predicted proteins | sample 4799481 | NCBI WGS metagenome assembly VSKX01 (sample SAMN12179537, study PRJNA552185) | sponge metagenome | biome: deep-sea hydrothermal plumes; feature: spots directly above weak diffusing fluid; material: sea water; isolation source: sponge from the Swan site of a hydrothermal vent ...
GGAAGAAGAAGGGAGTGGCTTACATTAACTAAACTCTTGAGGTCTTTTTGTCGCACGTCAGAGTAGAACTTGGCTGCTAGCAACAGGCAGACTCCTGTCAGTGTGTGTGTGGGGGGGGGGGAGGAGTTATATTGTACGCGAGTGCTATTATAATTATGAACTGACCAGCAATAATCTTCCTGTTGCCTTTCTTGACTTTCCCCTGTAATTAATTAACAATTTATAGCTAGCTGAAAAAACACCGCATTTTGAGAGAGAAAAAAAAACTGCAAGGCTATCACATTTTGTTATTCAGGTAAATTTCCAAATAAGCTAGGGCCTCGAAGGAGACAGAGCCTTGTAACAGAGGACAGAGATTTGTACATCGTAAAATGGCTATAACTTGAGTTTTATTATGATCTTCGGAAAGTCCATAAAAAGATGATGCGTTTAGCAAAAATTTTAATTTTTAGAATTTTAACCCCACTTATATATAGTAGTATAATTATTATTGTTCTTGGCACATTTTGGTGCGAAAAAAAGTACCAATGTGAACATTAGTTTTAAAGGTCTATCAAAAGGCTATTGAATGCACATATTTTTGAAATTGGCCATTCCTAACTCAAGATATAGAGTATCAAAGTATCATCATTGCCGAACATTATTTTGTGAAAAAATCTGTCAAGAGATGACTCTCACCATTAAAACGAGCTTCTCAAAGTACACAAAGGAGTAAGCCACAGCCTCCAAGTCTACACCACACTACAGGGCAGAGGAGCAACACTGAGTATAATAACTTATACACAGGGAACACGGCACAAGTTGAGCACACAAACAAATATACCACAGTTACTTACGCACCTCCTCTGCAGCTTTGTGGATGTCCCGTTTGAGGCTCCGTAGTTTCGATAGGGACACTCGCACGTGAGGGAACTCATTAGCTAATTGTTCATTCACTGCCTTCTTGATATCGCAGGGACGAGCATATTGAACAATGGACACCTGAACAAACCAAGCTAAAATCAGCAACATTAATTATAGCTACCAGTATGGATTATGCCAGTGATCGACGATAAAGAATGAAACACAACAGTATAGCTATACGTAGTTTGCAGGGAAGCAGCACCGATCAATTCACCCGCCAATCACCCGCCAAAAACCCGCCAAACACCCGCCAAACACCCGGTACTCACCCGTTTTCCCTCCAGGCGAAATGAGTGTGTTTGACTGCCCACAAAGTACTCAGAGTTGTCGAGACAGTGCGGATGATAGCGGGAGATGACATACGATGACTCATAGTTGTCCTTGAAGTGACTCCACGGATACACACCTGTCGTCGACTGATAGGCCGCCAACTTCCAATGAAACGATCTGATTGGTCGGGGGTCTGAGGGGTGGTCCCGCTTACCATACCCCTTACGAGGTAGGGGCGGAGTGAGGTCAGAGGTCGCGTAGTCGCTCACCCACAGTGGGTGTAACAGGAAACCGAGGGAAGTTTCCTGTATGAGGGGATACGTACTAACACAGTCTAAAGCCTGGTTCACAATGGACGTACGTAAATCACTGATGCAGCATGCCGCAACGTGCCGCGTTGAATAGAACTCAAGTCTATTCCAAAATGAATCGCACGCGGCACTCCCCACAGAGCGGCATGTTACATGTATTGTGAACCAGGCTTAATTAAGAGTACCTCTACAGTAACCTCACTTTATTATCGCTGGATAAGTCGACATCCATGTCAATGTGTAGTGAGATACTGTTGACACGAGCTCTGGTGCGTTGGGGGAGATCAGGCCTAGATATAAAGAGGGGAGCAAAGCATCTTACAAGTAGACAGACAATACGTAGCTAGCTCAGTGTAACGTAAAACACACTGTGCTTTTGATAACAACACCACAGTACCATTTTTAATTTTGGCAATTTCACTAAATTGCGATGTTTTTACAGACAGCTGACTGAATAAACGCTAGTTAGTGAGTAGTGTTCTCATTCTGCTTTGCTGGAAAAAATGCGTAAACTACGGTATGCGTGCATTCACACTCACTGATCTCTTCTCTTGTACGATATGACAGAGCTGATGGCAAACAGTGAACCGGGGGAGGCGGGGGAATTCCCCTGACTGGTGAGCATGATACGCTTGTCCATTAACATCGCGGGTGGTAGCCTGTCGACACTGTGGCACACACACACACCTCCTCCGGGTTCGTTAGGGGTGGAGTAACGCCTGTCAAAGCTTTCGTTGGGCTCGTATAATACTCGATCCAGTGGGTCAATGCCGAGAGGGTGAGGAGAATGAAGAGGAGAGAGTTTCTTGTGAACGTACTTCGGAGAACCTAGAGTGACTTTGTGAGTTAGTGAGAGCGTCCTTGGGATTGTGTCTATATCTACGGATACGCTGCGTTGAGAAGGGCCTTGTGGAGTCAGTGTGTTTGCAGCGCCTTGCTGCTGTGACTGAGAGTATGAGTGGAAACTGTTACTCGGACTGCTACTAAAGTAGGAGTGTGGGGACTGGCTGTCTAAAGGTATGCCCGCTAGAAACGTTCTAGCCACTATTCTTCTTGCGTCATCTCTCTCTGATCTGTGGTAGCCTTGTTTGATGAATCTGTTCCTCTTGCGTTTCTTCCGTGAGCATTTTCCAGCCTCTGACTGTATGTCTGTCTCTACAAAAGTGGCCATCACTAGCACTGTAATTGAGTGAAGATCGTTAAAGCAAAAAGTGATAATTTTCCCACTTGTTTTTAAAGTGCGGCGAATAACAGAGACTACACACAGGCAAACTGCGCATGCGTGGCTCACAGCCGTAGATATACCAAACAACGATTACTTGTAACTTGGTAACCACGCCCTTCAAGCTAGCATATCCAGAGTCGAGGCCGAGGGTGGAGCTGCTTTTGCAGAACAAGATGCAGAAAAACTTCTACAAAAGCTTCCACCATAGAAAGAAAACAATTTATATTGTAATTTCTGTTGTCTTATCTGTTTTCTTGATTGTAGTGGACGTGTACGACCTTACAGTGCTGCTAGCATTCCACAGAGCAGGTCTAACTACCCACAACACTGCACAGGTCATCATGGTAAGCTTGAGCACTAATTTAGTGATGGAGCTAACATGTGTTGAATTGCAGATACTGAATCTATTATCATTCTACTTGTCTTTGTTTGCATTGGTGCATTCGCTAGAAGAGAAACACTTTCGTTTTGTGGCAATAGCTGTAATGGCAGGAGGTAATCTGTAATCGATCACACAGCCACACATATCACACAGCCTCACATATCACACAGCCTCACACATCATACAGCCTCACACATCACACAGCCTCACACATCCATCATACAGCCTCACACATCATACAGCCTCACACATCACACAGCCTCACACACACACACACACACGCCAACACAGGATTGTCTTTGCTGTCTATAACAATCAAATTGGCCAAAGAGTTGTCATTGGAAGAATTTTTCACAATAGAATATGCTGTCACATAGATAAATACATCAGACACGTCAAATTGATTTTTTTTTTATGTCCTTTTAAATCGTAAGATAATACAAAAAGTATTCTGTTCAATACTTGAGTTGTGGTTTCCTGCATGAATACACAATGAGCAGTAACGACACACAGCTGAGCACAGCACAGCAGAGCACAGCAGAGCACAGCATAGTGTAGTGTAGCATACAGTATAGCCGGAAAATTTGGCGTGGAATTAAATTTGGCGCTTTGGCGATCTGGTTCGAGATCGTCAATAAATTACTGGTCATAACGCATGCTTTCCGATGTGTACAGCTACTGACAAGCACCAAATTAAAATTTGGCCAATATTATTTATGGCTAATTTATGGCTCTTACGCCAAATAATAATGACCGCCAATATTTCCGGCTATACGGTACTGCACCTTGTGAAGGCAAATGAGTTGAGGGTGGTCTGACCAGAGGGTCGAGGAGCTTTGAAACCACTCTTTCTGGTCTTAGAGAGACCTGCACAAAATAATTCGAGAATACAGCAAAAGAGGCTGTAATAATTATGCAATTGTGCAGCTAATAAACAAAGGCTGTAGGTACAATAACAGCCACTGCTGATTAGCCACTGTGTGATGATGTAGAATGACACAATGCTATTGTACTAATTATAAGGACAAATTGGTTTGAGCCCTCATTATCTTGTTATAACTAGGCCACACAATTTCATTACTTGTCTTGTGTTTAAACAGGTCTCCTAACTATTACCTCAAAATGAGGTCAGAACAGAAGTTAGCTGCATTTTGAACCACTTTTTGTCTACAGGCTCAACTCAAATCAAATCTTTTACTCACCAACTCTAGAGCCCTTTTTCTTAGTTTTTGTGCTCAGCCAATTACTACTAGTGCCATAAGTGGTGTGCTGTAGTGTGGTGGTGGTGGTGTGCTGTATTGTGGGTGAGGTGGTGGTGGTGTGCTGTATTGTGGGGGTGGGTAGGGTTGCAGATGCCATGATGAAGGGTTGTTGAGGCCGCTCTTCTTCAGTTGTTTCGGCCATTGTGACAGACTGTACTGTCAGGGATGTGGGGGGGCTGCGCACTGCAAACGGATTGTGAATGCTTTTCGTTGTAGAACGTGGAGTGGAGGGTTGAGTGTACTGCTCTAAGAGTTTTAACGGATTGTCAGTTTTGGGCTTTTTCGAATTGAAGTTGTACAAACTATGCATCTTTGCGATGCTTTCTCTGAGAGGGTCGGCATTCAATAACTTTCTTCTAACTGGGACTGAGACTTGCTGAGTCGACTGTTTGTCGATGAGAGCTTTCCTCGAGGGTTGATCAACATCATCTGATGGTGTAGCCTCGCTGGAAAAATATCTGCAAATTACAGAATGACAGCAATGAAGTAAGTATTATACACTCTGCTTGCTACCTCACCTTGAAATAACAGGTTCATCTTGAGATGTCTTGGTAGTAGTAGTACTAGCATCAGCAGATGACTCCTCTGAAGCTGCTTGTGACTGGCCGTATAGTGAACAGATGTTCTCCTCGGTCGACACTACTTCTAAAACGTCCTCCTCCAGTTTTCGTTTGTTTGCACGAGGGGACTGTGTAGCTCTTTCCAGAGGCAGCTTGGCTTGTATGGCTACTGGGTACTTAGTCCTGGAGCTATGGGCAGACTCACTCCACGATGTAGTTTTAGGGGGTGGGGCCTGTGGATGTGGTTTCCTTGTACTAGTACAGCTAACTTTTTATAATTTAATAATAAATATACAGAGAGAATAAAGGCAGAGAGTGTACATACCTTTGATGGTGAATAGAAGTCAAGTACACGTGATGTTATTGGGTCAATGTTTCCTCTGGCTATCCCCACGGCTTTCCTGGGAGAGTTCTCCCTGTAACAACCAATAGTACACAATGAGTGGCTATAGCCTGAGGCTATGTACGCTCCAGCGTCATATATTGACATGCTTACGTTGCGTCAATAGTGTCAGTAAGGTGGGTGACACTAGCATCACGCTGGAATAGAACCTGGCTCTAATCGAGCGTCACCTGGTCAAATTGATTTGGGTTTTGAGCCCTCGTTTTCTAGTTATAACTTGGCCATACTTCAACCAATTTCAATATTTCTTGCACCATTGTTTTTATATTTAAATGCCACTTCAGACAATATCTTTACAATAAGACAATCTCTCACCAATCAAAAGTTAGTTATTTTCATTGTACGACAGATAGACTATGTTCACAATGTAAATTTACTTCCTGTCTACTTCCTGGGCTCAACTCAAATCAATTTGACCTTAGGATGCTACGTTGGGTCCAGCGTCATAATTATTATAAACCAAGTTTTACAAACAAATAGAAATAATTCCAGCGTAGCGTCATTATTGTGAATTATACTTCAGAGCTGATCGGTTCGTTGGACTCACATGCCAGCAAACTCAAAGTCCTGAGAGCTCTTGTCCTCAGGAAGTGGGCGGAGTCGCACCTGACTCTGTGAGCGAGGATCAAACACCAGCTGATGAAGAAAGGTGGCCTCAGCTCGCAGGAAACCCTCCTCATAATTCTGAGGGACTTTCCCTGTCTCACATTGCAACATACGTATTACCTGTAGAGGCAATAAATGACAACAAGAAGACGCGACTGCGGTAGTGATATACCTGTGTGGGATTCTGATGACATCGTTGCATTAGTTTTAGGGACTTCCCCAGACCGATCCCTGGCACAGAGGGGAGGTAGTCACAGCCAGAGAATATACACATCTGTCTGAACGAATCTTGAGTGAATCCCTGCAATCAACAACTTATTAGAGCTAACCTCTTTTCCTTAACACTTAAGTGCAAACATTGGAACCTTTTCCCTCACTTTAAGGTTTACCTCCGAACAAGGGCATCGAAGGGGACAGAGCCATATGTCCTTGTGGAGAGGTCAATGCTTTGTCGGAGGTTTACCTTTTTAAATGGCTATAATAACTTAATTAAGATAGCCCAGTAAGCTGATGTGTTTAGTAAAACGGCCCGATTACAATTTCATCCACTTATCTATGATTGTTCTTTAAAATCGTCACAATTAGTGCAAAAAGCCCCTTCGAGACAAGAAGTTAGCAATCTCGTTCTTCAAAATAGAGCAGCCTGGTCCAGTGTTTGGACTAGTTGCGTTGGCCATTCCTAACTCAAGTTATAAGGTCTCAAAGTTAGCTGCTAATTTTCCTGCATCAATACTGAATATTCGTGAGCGGATGCTCAGATTGAGCTTTGTATTGTCTTTTGAGCTTTGTATTGTCTGCTGCATGTTTTGTGATATTAGATTGCTCCTTGCCATTTAATTAGCTATTATAATACGATACAGCGTCTGTTATGTGCAGCAGCAGTACTAACCACCAGTCCTTTGTTGGCCTTCCCTAGTTCCTTCAGCTCAATCAGTTTCCCACGTCCAGAGTCATCCAACTTGAAGAGCACACTCTCACAACCGAACACGAGGAGGTCAGAGTCCTCGGTGACGACCAGGTCAACCAGGCCCTCCTTCTGGAGGTACGCCAGCTGAGCATCAGCCTCATAGGGTGCTACCACACACTCAACACCAATCTTACGGCACTCCTGTGTGTATGTGATATGAGTCAAACTTCAAGTTCACTAGAGTCTTGTTGCGTTGAATTGGTCCAGGAAATAAACCGAAAGAAAATTTACACAGTAAACATATTTTATTCTAGGACAGATAGGCAGAGATAGCTAGATTTTGACTGGTAAAAAGAGGGATTGTCTGAAGCAGTATTAAAAAAAACACAAGAAATATTGAAGTTATCCCAAGTTTCCTGGGTACCAACTCAACTCAATCGGACTTTATACTATCTCTGTAGATAGAGGGTAACTACCTTTATGAAAGCCAGAGCCATGGCTGGAGACACATCAACACACTTTTGGAAGCAGTCTACGGCATCTGATTTTCTCCCGTCCTTGAGCAACTGTTTCCCCTTGTTCAAGTAGCTACGTCTACGTCTGTGAGAATGGGGAGGGGGCAATAACTAGGGGTTAGGGATAACTAGGGGGGGGGACAATAACTACTAGGGTGGACAATAAGTCTAAAGATGCTGTGTACACAACACTACTGTATAGCACCACAGTTACAACTACAAGAGTGAAGACCCACCTAAACACACACACACACACACACACACACACTCACTCTCTCCGCTCCTTCTCAGTGTGTGCCTTGGTCGGTAGTGGGCCACCGTCAAACACCATCACTGGAGTGATGTCATACTGACGTAACAAGTTCACCCTCTTCATACAGTACTTAATAAATGGCCTGTAAGAAAACACAGCATGCAGTGCTACAGTGGTATACTCGAGACTAACAGAGACTCTAGTTGTTCTGTGCCCATGACTAGTTGCAGAGCACACGAGTAGGCGCCCTTGTGTAGCCAGCAGTATGAGTCCACGGCAGCCCTCTTGCCTCTGAGAGAGGACAGGTGAACGTCCCTCTGAATGGACTTGAGGAAAGGCAGGAGGCCAGTAATCCCCATTTTCTACATTAAGTCATTTGGTAGGGATCGTTACTTGTAAGTTGAGACAGCGCGGCAAGAAGCAGCGTGAAAAGTAATAACGCATGCGCAGTCGAGTCTGCTGCGCTGCCGGATCGCCGTGCGCCCATAGAACATGGACAAAGAAAATTAACGATCTTTACCTAGTTCATCATGATACAGTCACTTCAAAAAGCTCTACAAAGATATGTAGCTGAAGTAAAGCATGCTATGACTCCCAGAGGCTACAGTTTCTCACAGGAGCTAGTATTATTCGACTTCATTAAAGAGGGCGCTCTAAGTCAGTGGGAATGCATCTCAGACACAGATATAGGCGGTCAATCTAATGCCACTCTACAGCCTAACGGTCAAGGTCGGCCTGCATGCCTGCTAGTTATCATTTTAGTTTGTGAATGCTTGCTCGTACTTCAGGTACTGGTGTGTTGTTTAGTGGAGAACTGGACCTCTCTCCTCCCAGGGACCTGAGTGCAAAGTACAGCGGCTATTGTGCCATCAGATCGAAAGAGAAAAAGGCATTTTGACAGTGTCAAAATGTCATCTAGTTACTCTTTCTTTATTTCCTCCAGAGTGGGTGGTTTGAGCGTCCATATTTTGATGTGACAGAGTACGATGCGTTTCAGTTGAGACTGCGAGGTGATGGCAGACGGTTCATGATCAACCTCGGCTATCCCAACATGGCGCGGAAAGATGACGTGTGGCAGTGTTTTCTCTTCACTAAAGGAGGTCCCGATTGGGAGGATGTGCAGGTGCACACACACACACACAAGACAAAAAACACGACCTTTACGCTTGCCAATTATTTTTATTTTTGAGAGCTTGTAAAATGGATCCCCCCAATGTCAAACTAATGTCAAAACTAACAAAATAATAATGTGTCTTGAGAAGGGTCTTGAGAAGGCCTCTTTATTGTAAACCTTATTGAATACCCCCCATACACACACACAGCTGCCTTTCAAAGACTTCTTTGTGACGCACAGAGGTTACATGCAAGACAATGACTTCAGTTTCCCTAGAGCGACCGTGGCCACTGTTGGAGTGCTACTGGCAGACAGAGTGCAGGGACAATTCAAACTAGAACTACAACACATTAAAGCAGTTAGAAAAGTGACTGGATTCAGCCCAGTAAAAGTGATATTATAAAATGCAATGTTTTGGCAATATTTGTGAATGCGCATGCGCAGTTGAGACACATTTGCACACATCAAAATTAATTGCTGTCAAACACTCATATTAAAGACAATGGTTATACAGTATCAGGGAACGCTTTTCGTCTGGCTTATGGTGAGTTCATGTCAAACCTTGATGTCTGTTTGTTAATTCATTATTATCAAGGTCTATGTGACTTTAGTTAGTGGAGACTACACTATTGTCCACAGCTACACTAATCCTACCAACACTGGACAGAATCGTGGCTCTGACCAATGCTGTGATAGCGATCCGGTGAGTGATGGTAGTTGTACTACAGGAAGTGTGACAGCAGATTCACGTTCTGTTTGAGAGAATTGTATGCGACCAGCAGTGGTAGGCCTAATTGTGTTGGGCAGGTTTTATCATCAGAAATCAATACTAATGATGCTCCTGTCGATTACACTGTGCCCAGATGGTTGGGACTGGACAACCCTCTCAGGCTGAATGGACTCAGCACAGCATGGCAGGTACATATAAATGTGCATGCACTATACGTACTAGCATACATCTGCATCTATAGTATACGTATAACAGTGTATGTACAACTGCAGGGAACTCAGGTTTTTACTGAAGTTCATGATAAAGATGTGAACCAAAATGGCTCCATACTTTATCAACTGATTGATCGTTGGACGCTAAATAAACATCCTTCCGCTTTTACTGCTGGTGGTGCGAATTTCTCTACCCCGACAGTCTATGCTGGTGACTTTGGTTTTGGTTTCCTGGAACTGAGTTTCAGAGTTGAATGTGCACAGTTTTACCATGGCACTTTCTGTGAGTTTATGAACGAATGTCTCTCCCAATCTATATATTGCAACCGTGGCAACTGTGTGGACGGTGAAGGATTTGCAACCTGTTCCTGTGATCCTGGCTACACTGGAGAGAGATGTGAGGTGGATATTGATGAGTGTGCTGCTGTGAACTGCAGTGGTAAAGGTGTGTGTGTGGACGGTGTCAACTCATTCAACTGTTACTGTGTGTCTGGGTTTACTGGAGACGTGTGCAATGTGGAGGAGCAAGGTACGAATGTAAAGAATGTAACTTTATATGCACAGTGGCACTATACGTGTATAGTCATATGACCCGGGAGGGTTCATATATAGAAATGGCATGAATGTCCAATGCACAGCAGGAAAATCACAGGCCTTTTTCTTGAAGGAAATCCAATCATCTTCTCTAGTAGCTATGTAAATTGTTTATTCCTGGAGCAGGTGGGCAGGTATCTGCTGCCGTAGCTGGAGGAGTCATTGGTGGTGTAGTAGTGATCCTGATCGTTATTGTACTGACTGCAACTATCACAGCAGTGGTAGTCAAGATTAAAGGTATATAGCTACAATTATTATTATGGTGATTGAGTTACTATTGTTGCACATTTCCCACTCCTACTTTACAAGTAACTCCCCATGCACCCGCCAGGAGTTGAACCTCAGCTGATGGATTATGTGGACCCTGCTAGTATTACTGGCCAGAGTGATGGGATTGAAATGAAACCGAATGAAGTGTACATAACCAACCAAAGTGAGTGCGTGCGTTTAACTATAAATATATAGCTGCTAATAATTATTATCCTTTTAGATGTGGACTTTGAAATGAAACCAAATGAAGTGTATATTAGTCAACAAAGTGAGTGGTGTGTGTTTAACTGACTATTCTATTTGCCCTTCTTATCAGCTGAGACCGACGACTTGAACTTCGGAATGAAGACAAATGATGTTTATGGTGTGCAGTTGTGACACTACGTACAGGATCGACCTAATCTCAATAAAAAAAGTATTGTTGCATGGTCTCATTGACAATCTTTTACTGTGATCCAATTTCTACAGAGATACAGTAGAGACACCGAGTGTAGGGACCATCAAGCTAGAACTGTACAACACATTATAGAAAGGATTGCATGGATTTGACACAGTAAAAGTGATGTTTAATGAAATGGGTAAACAATGTTCACTGAATCTTCATTTTATGCTATTTCCGTCTCTCCATGACCTGCATGTGTATAATAAAGATATATTATTAAATAATTGGAGTGAGTATTTCGTTAGAGTTAATAATAGCTATAATAGCTATAATTAAAATTGTTATCACATGCAAGTGTAATGGATGGTTAATATAGTCCATAGCATACAAATTGACAGCCTCAGCGATAGTGTTCTGTCTCACTAAGAATTCAACATTAATTTGCTGGTGTGGGTGGGTGCATGGGTCCTCGGTGTAATTGTCTCCAATGTAATTTAGGTAATCTATTGGCACTCTTTTCAATTAACACATTCTTCCTAACAAAATACGATTTCTGAACACAATGTAGCTTTGAGCATTCATAGTTTAGGTCTTACCGAAGAGCTCGCTTCTAACCTGGTCCAGTTCTCTGGATTATTGTCATGAAAGCCCGTCGTAAGCACTTCCTGCTGTACATGCACTGTACGTTTAAAATATTATTTGCTTTACAGTACAGCTAACCGTGAAGACATGTGAAAAGAAACAGGAACATAGTTTAAAAACTGACTTAACCATACTGACAAGGAGGTGCAGCTTTTTGCTTTGTGTTTAATTTTGATGTAGCTAAGCGCGACAACCACCCACAGAGCGACGCGTTTGGGTGTAGTGTGAACCCGCCTTTAGTCTTACGTATCTGTGACACGTATTGTTGTTGTCCCTGCTCTTGTATTGTTAGTATATAGTGGTGAATGTTTATGGCATTTGATCTCATGAATACAAGGCTTGTAGATCTATAACCATGTGTACAGTACGGGCAACATAATGTATATAATAATATAATTATACCAATTATAGCTGCCTTGAAATGTCTAATTTGACACATTAAAAATAATTACGGTAAGCTCCACTAGAAACACATTGAATTTATATCACCCGGTGTCGCATATTTGAGGGAGGGTACTTACTATAAATAATGTATAACCATGCAACTCTAATTTATCGAGTCACAGGTAAGTTATCTTCTTTACAACTCTTCACCATGATCTGTCTATATCATCCCAAAAGGCTTTCTGTACCATCAGTGAAGTTCATTCTGTGGCGAACACTTTAGGATTTTAAAAATCAGGGAATATGCATGGAGCTGAGACAATCCAAAATATTTTACATGCACAACAGCTTAGCTATAATTATACATACATGGTGTTATAAACAGCCACATAGCCTCCTTGTCTCTGTGATGTTAGCCACGATGCATATTAATAATTATGCGCATGCGCATTGCACTGCTAGGCGCTATATTATAGGCAAGGGAAGTGTTTGTGCGGGCTCTTCCTGTCTGCCGTCACTGTAAGGCTTCTCTCTATAACAACAAACTAAACAAGAAGTCAGTGCATATCCTTATTGCAACTAACTAGGTATATAGAGAGAGCTGGAGTTAGTTAGAGTCAAAGAGCTACATTCAAAGAGATTATATAAGTGTACAATTTTGATATCATTATGAAAGTATATTATTTAAATCTACTCTTTCTCTTCTACATGGTGAGTAGACTCTATATATAGATCTGTACTGATGATAATGGTTATATAGTACTAGCATTTTTAACTAAGATTGAGTGCATGCATGTAGAACTTATACAGTTCATACCGTCTAGACAGGTCATTTTTGCAAAACCACACTGTTTGTATTCAAACTACCATATTTTTGGAATGGTATATTTCTAAGGGAAACTGTAAAGTGCATCTGGTAGCAGAATGGTTAAAGTA